>Ga0255173_1000063_pt1 | contig 46289 bp, 26 predicted proteins | sample Atl_Atl_RepA_8d_FD_183175 | JGI IMG/M metagenome (GOLD analysis project Ga0255173, IMG submission 183175) | Freshwater microbial communities from Altamaha River, Georgia, United States - Atl_Atl_RepA_8d | ecosystem: Environmental > Aquatic > Freshwater > River | place: USA: Georgia | collected...
GCGCGGCCTCTTTGGCGTCGAGGGCCGGCGACAACAGGAAATCGCAGCCCCCATCGAGACCTCGTCGCCTCGGTTGCTGCGGTGTCGGCGTTCGGTTCCAGCTGAGCGGCCTCGAAGTCGCGCTGATAGTCTCCGTTCCGGCGCAGCCATTCCCAAGCGAGTTCGGGCGAGACGAGGCTTTCGACGTATTCGTAGCGCTCGGGTGATCGCCAGTGCGAGATGTCGGGGGCCATGTATCCTCCGCCAGCAAACCTGCAGCAGCTTCGCTGCGCAGGATTCCGCCACGAAAGCGCCAGCGGAAGCCGGAGAAATGGAAACGGGCGATGCCGCCGCGGCATCACCCCCGCATCAACGACGCGGGTGCTCGTGTGCGAGCTCGCGGTAGCCGTGCTGGGTCATCCATTTGGCACGATCGAGATGGCTGTCATGGATGCGGCGGGCCCGCTCCGGTTCGGCGGCCGGGTCAATGCCGAACAGGATTGACACGGCCTCTTCCCAAGCAGCGCCGTCCGACGCGGCATCAAGGAGACGGAGGTAGAGCGTCATGTGCGCCCGATCATAGTCAGTGATCGACGCGCTCTCCGGCGGCCGTTCGAGGAAGTCTGCCTTGGTCACGACGCCCCACCTGGAATCACAGAGCCCCTGCGTGTCGGCATGGCGTTAACCAAGCCCGACTTCGACGGCAACTGGTATGGCTGCTGGCTCGCAACGCGGGTTGGCCGTCGTGGAACGGCGCTAGTTTCTCTTCCGCATTTCGCTGGCGGCTTTTCGGCCATGGACGAGCATCACCCCTTCACCTTGGTCGGACTGCAAGAGGACGATGCCATGCGCTTCAAATGCCCGGCGCACCTGATCGCGCGTGCTCTCGTAGACCTTCAAGTCGCTCTCCGACTCGAGGCGCTTGAGCGCGGTCAGTGATACACGGGCTTCGTCAGCGAGCGTCTCCTGTGTCCAACCCAGCAGCGCGCGTGCGGCCCGCGACAGTCGGGCGGTGATCATGCATGATCACCTCCACTCGGACCTCAGCGCACGCCAGAACTACGACTATAATAGTCGTTCTTGGCTTCTCGGGCCAGACTGAAGAGCGTCTATTGCGGTCGCTCGAGTAGTTCAGGCCGCAACCTGATTCGGATGCTTTGGTCGACGAAGGCCCCGTCCGGATCGACCGGACGGGGCGTCGCCGGAGCCTCAGTCGCCGTTGCGGCGGCTGGGGCGGGACCAGATGAGGCTGAAAGCTTCGCCGTCCTCGTCGTCGAACAGGTTGGCGTAGATCGGGGCGTTGAAGCTCGGGTCGTCCAGCTTGAGACCAAGATAGTCGCGGCCCTCGTTGGAGCGCTTGGACCAGGCGGCGCCGATCTCGGCGCGACCGACCAGGACGCGGTGGCTGGGGGCGTTCTCGCCGGAGGCCCGGGTCTCGGGGACGATTCGGACGTTCTTGGCCTGAACGCTCAGGGTGACGATCTCGCCGGTGAACTCGTTCGTGCCGGTCTTCTTGAAGGTGCCGATGGTGGCCATGTCATTTCTCCTCGATCTGAAGTCTCGAGCCCGCACCATTGCGGCCTCGATGGCGATCGACGGGCCGGAGACGCTCGGCGGCGCACCCCAGCCTCGGGGCCCCAGTTCGCTGGGGTAGGCTTGGGGCCTGACAGCAAAGGAGGAACTTTCTTGTCCCGCGAGGAATGACGGCGCAGCCGGCAGGGGAAGAAAGTTGTGACGCCGCTGTTGCGCCATTGGCGAGCGAGGCGTGAGCCGGTCTTCGGCCAGATCAGGCCATTGAAGAGGCCGCTCGGGTGCGCTCGATCTGGCAAGATCCCGAGGGGATGACGTGGCGGCGCAGGGCATCGGCCGAATTGGCACGCGCGGCTTACGCGATCGGCGTTTCTGAGCGCTGAGCTGACACGTCTCGTCCTGCTGATGAGGAGCGCCTGACGGTTCCGCCCATCAGCCTGCGTTTGGTCAGTCGGCGAATGAGCAGCCTGGGATCAGACGATCAGCGAGCCCTGCGCCATGACAGGTTGCGCGCTGACGTGCGCGCCCTTTCGGCCGATCCCACATCAGGTCGGTCGATGGTTGGTGCGTGGCGCACGTCCGCTTTCTGGTCCGGCTCTTTGGCATTCAGGCATTGGCAACGCCCCGGCTGGTCGATCCTGGCGGGGTAAGTGACGTCACGCGGATGAAGGTCGTGACCGCAACGGCAATCGCCCCGATGACCGAGAACACGAGCTGCCAGGTTTCCGACGGCATGGTGTGCTTCACGATGCCATGCGTCGCGTGAAAGCCCGCGATGGCTGCGGGCGCGACGAAAGCCAAAGCGACGAGGATTTTCAGCCAGGCCGGCCGCAGGATGGCGAGCAGAAGCTGGCCGACGCCGAGTGCGATAACGGCACCAACGGCCCCGATGACGATGGCACCGAGCAGGCCAGCGCCGGTCTCATGCGCCCAGATGCCCGCGCTGACGCCGATGAAAGCTGGAAGCGCAAAGACGGCAAGCGTGAACAAAAGCCAGCAAAGCACGCCGATGGCGGCAAGCGAACCGAGAATGGCGAAGACGATCATGGTGGTGGCCTCCGTGAGAATAGGTCTGACGGGTGCGCCAACCACCACCACCAAGGCGCATTGCAGAGTATAGCGAAATTCGACGTGCTTCGGGAGCGGAAATCGAACCGATCTCCGCCCGCGAAGCTGTTCCGCCAGACGTCAGACGTCGAACGGATCGATCTCGGCCACGACCTCGGCATCGCCGTCAAACTCGTTGCAGGGAGTGACAGACAGCGTGCCGTCGCCCGCTCGGAAGATGATGATGGCGACCATCAGGGTGCCAGCGAGGCTGTTTGCGAAGGCATAAGCGGCGTCGAGGGACATCGGTCCGGCTCCTGTTCCGAGCGGAGGACCATCCCCCGCTGACAGGCGCCCGAAGTGTCGGACTGAGCGCTGCAATCACCGCGCAGGCGCAGCCGAAGCGGCGGCATGCTCGCATAGCCGACCCTTTACGGGTTGATGGCGTTAAGCGATCAGTCTGACCAAGGATCAGCGCAGATAAGCGGGGGTGTGTCGGCCGGTCTGAAATGGTAGCTGTGATGGTCTCAACAGCCTTGCCGCCAAGACCTCAAACGGACGTCTCGCGCAGACGAGGCGACAACTTCGTCTGGGAGGAAAATGGCAAGCGGTTTCCATGTGCCGGATGGCAACGAGGCCTTGAGGTCGGATATTCCTGCCATCGTCGAACTCATCGAGCGGACGGCACGTTGGGTACATCCCGACACGTTTCGCGCGCTGCCGGTCTGGGCACCGCACACTGCGCGCGGTCGGCCGCTCTTTGATGCCGGGTGGACGCGGCGATACACGAACACGCGCAAGCTGACCGGCGTCACGGCGGAGAAGTTCGAAGGAAATGTGGCTGCGCTGAACGCCCTTGTCGCCGCGCTCGACGTAGCGTCTCCAAGGCCGAAAAACTGGACCGTCTGTCACATCTGGGGTTACGACGATCCATCGTTCGCGCAGGGCAGCAGCGTGGTGCAGGATCCACGCTATTTCTCCTGTGTCGCGAACATGGTGTGGCTGCCCACCTCGCTGAAGGGCTTCACCGACACACTTCCTGAAATCAAAGCCATGCTGCGCGTATGCGCTTTCCATCTGTACGGATGGGCATGCGAGCACGAGGCGGTCGCCGAACAGGCTGAACAGGTGCGATCTGGCTGGACACCTCCCGACTACCCGAAGAGTTGGCCCAACGCGGATCGGCGAGGCGTCTTGCCTCCGGGGACCGCGCCGTTCACGCCGCGCATCGAACGCGAAATCGAAAAGCGAAAGTCAAAGATTCGGTCCGCTCTCGCCAGTGCCAATTTGCTTCACTATCCGAAGACTGAGGTCGAGAATGTTCTGAAGTTCTGGAAAGTCGATTTGGGATAGGCGGCGCTCACGCGCCGCCGAATCTCCAGACAGGGATGCCGAGCTTCTTCGCCTTGTCGGCTAGGTTGTCCTGGATGCCGGTGCCGGGGAAGACGATGACCCCGATCGGCAGCACGTCCAGCATCTGATCGTTGCGCTTAAACGGTGCTGAACGGCCGTGCCTGGTCCAGTCGGGGGCAAAACCGATCTGCGCGACGCCGCGGTGGTCGGCCCAGCGGGCGGCGATTTTCTCGGCCCCTTTCGGAGATTTGCCGTGCATCAGCACCATGTCGGGATGCTTCATGCGGACCTGGTCGAGCTTGGCCCAGATCAGTTGATGGTCGTTGTAGTCGAGCCCGCCGGTCAGCGCGATCTTCGGTCCGGCGGGCAGCAGCACCTCGCGATCGGCGCGTTTGCGGGCGGCGATGAAGTCGCGGCTGTCGATCATCGCAGAGGTGAGCTGTCGATGGTTGACGCGTGAGCCGTGGCGGGGAGACCAGTTCGAGCCTGTCGTCTTCCGGTAGAGGTCGGCGCCGGTGTCGCGGAGGAGTTCGAGGGCGTCGCGGCGTTCGATGAGCCGCTGTCCGGTGGCGATCAGCGCCTCGAGCTGCACGGCCTTCACCTCGGAGCCATCCTGTTCGCGCTGCCCATGCTTCTGCGCCTGCTCGTTGTCGTCGAGTGTGCGTTCGACCCGTTCGACGGCCCGGTGGAAGGTGTTGACCGTTGACCACAGCAAGTCGTCGAGATCGGCGTCGAGGCCGGTATCTGCCATGGTGGCAATCAGCGCGTCGAAGATGTCGGCGACGGCGCCAGCTATCACGCGATCTTCCGGGATCGGTCGAGGATCGGGTTCATCGTCGCGGGGATGGAAGCCGTAGAGCTGAAGCTCGGTTAGAACATGGTCGGTGGGAGAAGAGATGTGGTCGGGCTCAAATTCGTCATGTTCGCTCATGGGAAGCTCCGTTCGCTGGACCGCGACCGCCGCGGCCTTCATGGCGACGAAGCCGTCGGACGGGCTGGACTGGCACCCGGAGCGAAGCGAGGGGCCGCAGCGTGAGCGAAGGACCGCAGGGGCCGGCTATTTTGTCTCGCGATGGAAAGGCCCGAGCCGGGGTCCCCGCGCGGCTTGACCGCGTGGGGTGGAGCGGGCCGCCGGAAAATAGTCGGCCACAAGGTTGCCTGGATAGACCGTCTGATGGCCGATCGCCCTCTGGAAGGCCGGGGCGCGATCCTCTTGCGAAACGGTCATCCCGGATGCGAGCGTTGGTCGAAGTGCTCGACCGGCAGCCGCCTGCCTCCATCCCGGTTAGGCTGTGTGCTGCATGAAGCGTGCGACGTCCTGGGGCGCGATTTGGACACGGATGGCCGTCCGGAGCGCCGCGAGTCCCAGCAGCCGGAGGTCTTCATTGAAGTCGCCGAGGGTCGGAGACAGGATGACCGTCTCGATGCCCGCTTCATCCGCGCGGGTCATCAAGGTCGTCACCGCCACATCGCCAGCAGGATCGTCATCACGCGCGACATACAGCCGGTGCAGGGTGTCGGGAAACTGGATGGCAGCGAGATGCGCCGCTGACAGCGCGGCTGCCATCGGCATGGTCGGCAGGACGCAGCGCAGCGACAGCATGGTCTCGACGCCTTCGCCGGCCGCCATCACCGAGCCTGGCAGTCCGAAGCGCACGGCAGACCCGAGGAGATTGCCCATCGCCCGTCTCGGTGTCTCGACTGGCGCCTTGCCTAAGGTCGCTTCGTTGAAGCCGTCGGGGTCCAGCCAGGTCCGCTGTGCGCCGGTGAGCTCGCCATTGAGATCCGTGACGGCGGCGATGATCGCCGGCCAGATCTCGGTCGGGGAATGCTCATCGGGGCGGAAGAAGCAGCGGGGATGGAAGCGCAGCGATCCGGTTTCGTGCAAAGACGTAATGCCGCGTGCGCGCAGATACGTCTCGGCGAGTGTACGGCTGATAGGCTGTGCCATCGCGAAGAGACGCCTCGCGGCGTCTGGCGAGCCCATTGGCGCCGCGAACCTCCTAGCCCGCCGCGACTCTCGTGCGGGCTCTGGATGCGGGAGGCTCAAGAAGCGCCGCGCTTCCTCGGCGACCTGCTTGAAGTCGGGAAGGTCGCAGGTTTCGCGAATGACATCGAGCAGATCGCCATGCTCGCCAGTCGCGGCGTCGGTCCACTTGCCGGCGGCGCCCTTACCCGTCTGCGGCCCCTTGAGCCGCACGAACATTGAGCGGCCCGGCGTGTTGCGAACGTCGCCGACCAGCCAGTAGCCTCCCTGCCTTGTGCCGTTGGACAGATAGTGCCGGCACACGGCTTCGGCCTGGCCGGCGAGGCGGGCCGCGAGATCGGATGCGTCAAAGCTGGCCATCACGCGGCCTCCCGTTCAGAGATCCGCGTGACTGGATAGCGCTCCATCACCTTGGCAAGGACGGCCACGCCGGTCGCGTCAGTGGGAACGAACATCCGGAGCTTCCAGGAGATGATCTCGTGGAACAGGCCGTAGGACCGGAGGCGATCGCGCATCGTGTCGGAGAAGCCCGATAGCTCGATGCGGTGGACGCCCATAACCCGCGCGCGATGAAGCTGGAGGCCCTCAGTGAGATCGAGGACGGTGCTGCCTGCCACCAAGGCTGCAAAGGCATCGGCAGCCGTCAGCGTGGGCGCTCCGATCGCGAGCGCGTTGGCCGCCCAGGCTGGAGACACGCGTCGCCCGATGATGCGTTCCCCGTCGTCCGTCTGGAGGCGATAGACACGCGTGCACTCATCCGGGAGACGCTTCCAGATCGGGAGCAGGAGCCCGGCGACGACATGGATCGTGCTGTCGGTGAACTCGGGGATCTGCCCCAGTTCGCGCTGCCACGCCGCAGCGAAGACCTCGCGATCGGCCACCCGCCAATGGCTTTCCGCCATCGACGCCAGCGATGCATGGTGATGTTCCATCGGGCGGAGCAAGCGCACCCGGCGTTCGATTTCGCCGTCATCCAGCATGATGCTCGGGGCAGGCACCTGAACCGCCGCCCTGGCGGATCGGTCGTTGATCAGCAGAGCTGCACGTGGATCGGCGAGAAGCTCGAAGGCTTGTTCGAGCGACAGGGGCCGGTTGCGCTCGCGCTGGGTGATCGTCAGCAAGCGGGTTTCCGCGCCAGTGGCGGGATGCGTGTAGATGGTGTGCCGGTCGGTGACGACGAAGCTTTCGGCTTTCAGCGTTTCCAGCCCGATGTCATAGGTGCCGCTGGCCAGTGCTCCGGCAATACGGGTACTGAGAAGCTGCTCGAAGGCGCTGAACAATATGCCCTGCAGGTCGATCGTCAGCGCCAGCAAGCGATTGAGAAAGGTCGTGATCGGCGGTAGCTCGTCGCGGATGCCCGTGTCGTCCATCAGGCTGAGGCCGGTGGCGCTCTCGAAGAGCTGGAGCGGGCAGCCATCGACCTTGCCGCGGACGATCAGCAGGTAAAGTTGGCGCAGCGCGTCGCGCGCGTGGGGGCTTTCGAGATTGTCCTCGGGTCTGAAGAGGCCCTGTCCGCCGGTCTGGCGCTGGCCGCGGGTGATTGCCCCGAGCGTGTCGAGCCGGCGGGCGATGGTCGACAGGAAGCGCTTCTCGGCCTTCACGTCAGTTGCGATCGGGCGAAACAAGGGCGGCTGCGCCTGGTTGGTGCGGTTGGTGCGACCAAGGCCCTGAATGGCGGCGTCGGCTTTCCAGCCCGGCTCGAGGAGATAGTGGACGCGAAGGCGCTGGTTACGTGCCGCGAGGTCGGCGTGATAGCTGCGCCCAGTGCCGCCAGCATCACTGAACACGAGGATGCGCTTGGCATCATCCATGAAGGCGGCGGTCTCGGCGAGGTTGGCGGAGCTCGGGCGGTTCTCGACCATAAGCCGATCACCTTTGCGGATGATGCGCCGCGATCGCCCGGTCACCTCGGCAACCAAGTCCACTCCGAAGCGCTGGACGATCTGATCGAGCGCGCCAGGCACCGGCGGCAGGCTTGCGAGTTTCTCGATCAGCCGGTTACGCCGGGCGACCGCTTCACGGCTTTCGACGGGCTGGCCGTCGCGGGTGACAGGTCGCGAAGAGAGATTGCCATCCGCGTCGGTGAACGGCTCGTAGAGCTGCACCGGGAAGGAGTGTTGAAGGTAAGACAGCACATATTCGCGCGGGGTGATGTCGACGCGCACGTCGTTCCATTCCTCGGTCGGCACCTCGGCCAGTCGCCGCTCCATCAGTGCCTCGCCGGTGGAGACGATCTGGACGACAGCCGCGTGCCCGTCATCGAGATCACGCTGGATCGAGCGGATTAGCGTTGGGGTCTTCATCGAGGTCAGCAGGTGCCCGAAGAAGCGCTGCTTGGTGCCTTCGAAGGCCGAACGGGCGGCAGATTTGGCGCGTGGGTTGAGCGTGCTGGTCTCGCTGGTGATGTTCGCGGCGCGCATCGCGGCATCGAGGTTGTTGTGGATGATGGAGAACGCGCCAGCATAGGCGTCATAGATGCGGCGTTGCTCGTCGGTTAGCGCGTGCTCGATCAGCTCGTACTCGACGCCGTCATAGGACAGGGACCTGGCGGTATAGAGACCGAGGGCACGAAGATCGCGGGCCAGCACCTCCATCGCCGCGACACCGCCGGCCTCGATGGCTGCGACGAATTCGGCCCTGGTGGCGAACGGGAAATCCTCGCCGCCCCACAGGCCGAGACGCTGGGCATAGGCGAGATTGTGGACGGTGGTGGCACCTGTCGCCGAGACGTAGACGATCCGAGCGCCGGGGAGGGCGTGCTGGAGCCGCAAGCCGGCACGGCCCTGCTGCGACGGAGCGACATCGCCTCGTTCTCCCTTGCCGCCGCCGGCGTTCTGCATGGCATGGCTCTCGTCGAAGATGATCACCCCGTCGAATTCGGAGCCCAACCAATCGACGATCTGGCGGACACGCGAAACCTTGTCGGCCTTCTCATCGGACCGCAGCGTGGCATAGGTGGTGAATAGGACGCCTTCCGGCAGTGTGATCGGCCGTCCCTGCGGGAAGCGGGAGAGCGGCGTCACCAGCAGGCGCTCCATGCCCAGGGCCGACCAGTCGCGCTGCGCGTCCTCGATCAGCTTGTCCGACTTCGAGATCCAGACGGCCTTGCGCCGACCGTGCAGCCAGTTGTCGAGGATGATGGCGGCGGACTGGCGCCCCTTGCCCGCGCCCGTGCCGTCGCCGAGCATGAAACCGCGCCGGAAGCGGACGGCGGATGCCGCGTCGTCAGGTGCGGCAGAGACGACATCGAACGTCGCGTCGATCGTCCAGGCGCCGCTGAGGAAGCCCGTATGGGCCTCGCCGGCATAGATCACGGTTTCGAGCTGCGCGTCCGACAGTATGCCCTCGGTGATGAGACGTTCGGGCAGGCGTGGACGATAGCTTGGCTTGGGCGGTGCGACCGACGCCATGGCCGCCGATTGCACGAGCTTGGTCGGATGGGCTTGAGAGCCGGGAATGCGGATCGTCTGAAGTCCGTATTCCTCGTAGATGGCGTCGGTCAGCCGACCGCCCTCGGCCGGCTTCCAGTCAAGGGTCTCATAGGCGAGGTCCAGGTAAACCGGTTCCTCGAGTGATGACCTCTGCGGCGCGTTCGCGGTGCTGCGCGCAATCGGACAGGCAACCTGCTTCGGCGCCATCGCCGACGGTGCCGGCAGGGCGACCGAACCCGCCAGTGTGAGCCGTGGGGGAACGTGATCCGTGACCCAGCCCATAAGCGTCTGCGTGTCGGGTGCTTGACCCTGTGATGCGGGAAACCGGGCCGGATCGTCTGCTGGCAGCTTGTCGAAGACGGTGAGCCGTGTCTCGATGGTTGTGCCGTGCTTGGCGTAGACGGCGCCGTCGATGCTCGCGGTGAATACGACGCGCCCGCGCTCCTGCAGTCGGATGAACGCGTCGCGCCAGGCTGGATGCTCCGGGCTGACATTGGCGCCGGTGATGGCCACCAAGCGCCCGCCCTCGGCGAGGCGGGCGAGCGCGGATGCGATGTGTCGCAGCGCTGCGTCGGCCATGCGACCGGAGACGTTCGCCATCGCCGAGAATGGCGGGTTCATCAGCACGACCGACGGGACCATAGCCGGGTGCAGATGATCGTCGATCTGCGCTGCGTCGAAGCGCGTGACTGCGACCGTCGGGAAGAGGGAGGACAGGAGGCTGGCGCGGGTTTCCGCCAGTTCGTTGAGGATCAAAGTAGCGCCCGCAATCTCGGACAGAATGGCGAGCAAACCGGTCCCGGCGGACGGTTCGAGCACACGGTCGGCAGGTGTAATAGCGGCCGCGCGCGACGCGATGAATCCGAGTGGGATGGGCGTCGAGAATTGCTGGTACGTCTCGCTTTCGAGGGAGCGGCGGGTGTGCGTGGGAAGCAGACCGGCGACTCTGGCGACCAGCGGCAGGGCAGCGGCCGGAGAGCCGGCTTTGTGCAAAAGCGCTTTGCCGTATTTGCGGAGGAAGAGAACGGTCGCTGCCTCGCAGGCATCGTAGGCCAGCTTCCAGTCCCAGGCTCCGGCAGCGTCGCTCGCGTTGAAGTTCGCTTCCATCGCGTCACGAAGCAGGGTGGCGTCGACACGTCGGCCGGCTTCGAGATGGACGAGGATGGTTCGGGCGGCATTGAGCAGGGCCGCCATTCGGTCGGCGCGTGGCAGATGAGACGCCTTCATATGTTCTTGCGCGCATGGTGCGGAACGATCGTGCATGGGGAAGACCTCGAGGAGAGCGGGAACAGGGCGAGCCCTCGGCCGCTCTCTCTCGACCGTCCGGGCTCAAACCCGTCCCGGCCCCCTCTGCCTCTCGACGTGCGAGCGGCAGGCTGAATCAGCCGAAGCGCCGGCCCGCTTCGGTGAAGGTGTAGCCGTTCGCCGCAATCGCCTCGTCGACCACCGCGTCCGAGGTCAGATGCTCGTATTCCCGTTCGAGCTGGCGGTAGAGCCAGCGGGCCAGGTCACGGAGCGCTTCCGAGACGGCATCTTCTGCATCGGCGGTCATGTTCTGACCCACGGGGCTGTCGCGATCGACCATGATGGCCATGCACTGCTCGTGATAGTAGCGCCCCCGGTGGGTCACGGTGGCGCGGAGCTGGTAGAAGTTGCGCCGCTGAACGGACTGGAGTGTATCGGCGATCCGGTGAAGCTCGGTATCTGTCGGTGCATAGGCCCGGATGCGGCCAGCGGCGGATCTCGCGTGTCGGTAGTCGCCCTCGAAGCAGGCTCCGTCTCCCTGGCTCCAGAAGCCCGAAAACCAGATGCAGGGTTTCGAGCGGGTACTACCGCCGAACAGTCGGACAGGGCGCCTCCTGAGGCTGATGCCGAGGATCATGCAAATGCGTTCGAAGTCGTCATAGACGAACTCGAACCAGTCATAATCGAAGCTGCCCTCGCGGTACCATCCGCGCGCGGCGTCCTTCGCCGCAGCGGAGAGTTCGTCGAGGCGATAGACGATGGTTTCGATGATCTCAGGCATCGGGATTACCTCCATCCACCGCGGCGGCGAGCCAGCCATCGGTGTCGATCCATCCGAGGGTCTCACCCGTGCCGAGGTCGAGGACGTGCGCACCGCCGCCAAACGCATTGAGCCGGGGCCGCGAGCAGGTATTGGCGTATTGGAAGCCCCAACGACCCTTCAGACTGAATTCCGCGGCGCAGAGTTTCACGAACTGGATCAGCCGTTCGGGATCGCCGGAGACGTCATCCCGTAGCCAGAGCTGCGAGCCGCCGTGCTCCGGCTGGATGGAGACAAGGAAGCCCTCCGACGGCGGTTCTTCGGAGGCGCCGGCTTCGGACAGGGCATTGTAGAGATCGAGTGCGCGCGCGGCGTTCTGAGGTGTGCCGACGTCGAGCAGGCACGAGAAGTGCGTAAAATGGTCTGCCATGACAGTCTCCCACGAACATGGAAAAAGCCCGGCGTGGCGACCGGGCTGATGGAAGGGGCGTGTGAGGCAAGATGCGGGACCGCCGGAGCGGTCCCGCCTGGATCCGTTACTCAGCGGCAATGGCCGGGAGCGGCTCGGCATCTTCGTCCGAAGCTTCCTCGTCGCCTGAGAGGAACGCCGGCAGATCCACGGAGCTTGCCTCAACTTCGGGTTCGGCCGTTTCGGAGGATGTGTCCGTGTCGGCGAGCCGCAGCGGCTCGGGCAGCCACCGGGCGTCGGCGAGAAGGCGTTCGGCTTCCTTGGCCATTTCAGCCTTCTTCAGATGCTCGATGAGCTGCGCCGCCCGGTCTCCCGCGCCCTCACGCACGGCCTCGACGATGCGACGCTTCGGCACCCGGCCGAGATAATTGTCGACCGAAGGACGCCATCCGGCCTCCACCATGTCGAGACCAGTCGCCCGCGCGAGCCGGTCGGCCTGGGTGAGACGGCGTTCGAGCCCGTGCTGGGACACGCCGTTCCCGCCGTAGGGGTTCGGCTTCTCGTAAAGCGCGTTGACGCCGAAGCTCACGCAATGAGCGAGCAGCGCGAGTCGGCTCGCATCGTCGAGTGCCGACAGCCAGTCCCAGAGCGCCTGATCGTCCTGCGGAAGATCGGCCTTCCAGGCGTCGTGACGCTCCGCGATCGCGCACGCGGAGGGGCTGTCCTTGAGGTCGGCGGCCTGCGCGGGGAAGAAGACGTGTCGCACTGACGCTTCGAGGCATCCGCCGCCGGTGCTGGTGCGCTGGAATGTGTCGATGACGAGCTTGTGCAGCAGCGCCGTCAGCGCGATCTGTGGGTTGCTCGCCACGGCGTCGCGCAGCGCGAGCGTGCGATGGGCGGTCAGTTCGATCACCATGCGCTCGGGCAACGGCTTGATCACGTCGTCCTCGTCGTCCTCGCTTTCGATCGGCTGCCCGCCGACCGTGATGACGGTGCGGGACGTGCCGCTCGGTCCGGGTTCGCCGGCTTGTGCGCTGGTGGCCGCCGTAGCGCCATCGGTCTCGTCATCGGGCAGGACGAGGGGCGCCTCGTCGTTCGGGCGAACATAGCCGCGGTCGACCACGAGCCTGCCGTCTGCGCCGATGCTCACGAAGACGCCAGCACGCGTGATATCGCGGGGATCAAAGATCACCGGCCGGGTGTCGAACTCATCCAGCAGGGCCTCGATCTCGCCGAGCCGCGCATCGACCTCGTCTGGCAATTCGTCCGCACCTTCATACTCGGCTTCGAGCCGCTGATATTCAGCGTTGAGCGCGTCGATCGTTGCCTGCTCGTCAGCCGATCGTTCGGCGGCGACACCGTCGATCTGGCGCAGACCGTGGGTGTGACCGTAAGGGAAGTCGGCAGCGACCTCGATCCACTTCCAACCTTCGGCCGCGATGGCCTCTGCCTCTGTCTTCAGCTTGGCGGCAACCAGGGTATCGAGCAGGGCGACATCGGCGAGCCAGCCGCCATCGTCCTGTTGGAAGAGATCGCGCAGGACCGTGCCGCCAGCGGCTTCATAGGCATCGAGCCCGACGAACATGGCGCGACGGTCCGACGCGCGCACCGTCTTCTCGGTCAGCATCCGGCGGATCTGATACGGCTCCTTGGACCAGGAGCCTGCGATCGTCTCCCAGACCTGTTCCTGCCTTGCATGGTCTGCGCTGACCGTGAAGGCCATCAGCTGCTCCAGCGTCATGCCCTCCTCGGCATAGATGTCGAGAAGCTTCGGCGAGACGCCGGCAAGGCGCAGACGCTGCTTCACCACATGAGCGGAGGTGAAGAAGGCCGCGGCAATGTCTTCCTCGGACTGGCCCTTGTCGCGCAGTGCCTGGAACGCCCGGAACTGATCGAGCGGGTGGAGCGGGGCACGCTGAAGGTTCTCTGCGAGGGAGTCGTCTTCGGCCAGAATCGGCGTCGCGGGATCGCGCACCACGCACGGCACTGCGGCTGTCTTGGCGAGGCGCTTCTGCTTCACCAGACGCTCGAGCGCCCGGTAGCGACGCCCACCGGCCGGGATCTCGTACAGGCCGGTCTCCGCGCCATCGGCATCGATGATAGGACGGACGTTGAGGCTCTGCAGGAGACCGCGGCGCGCGATGTCCTCGGCGAGTTCCTCGATAGACACACCGGCTTTGATGCGCCTGACATTCGCCTGCGAGAGCGAGAGCTTGTTGAAGGGGATGTCGCGCGATGGCGAGAGGATGATCTTCTGAATGGCAGTGGCCATGACAGGTCTCCGCGACGGGCGGCCGGGAGCCTCTCTCCCGACCTCCAACCCGTCACGAAAATCGGCGCAGCCCTCTTCCTCTCATCGCTTCCGGATAGCCGGAACGCCGTAGAGCCGGAAAGACGGGACTGCGCCGATGCTTGGAGCGTATGCGAGTGGGTCAGGCCGCCTGGCGTGCGGCCTCGGGGGTGGTGGCAATTGCCTGACCCGGTTCTCCGGCGTTTGGGGCGAAGGCCAGCAACCAGTCCGCTGCCTTGCTTGCCTGACTGGCTGCACGGACGATGGCCCGATTGTCCTCGCGCATGACCTCGGCCCAGGATCCGATGTAGTCGGCGTGGCGGACGGTCGGGGCGATGCCGAGGGCGGCGCAGCAGAAGGCCGAGGCGATCTCGGCAACCAGTTCCTCGAACGCGTATTTCTTGGAGCCGAACGATCCTGTGAGATCGCGTCCCAGCCGATGGGCCGCGCCGCTGGCATGGGCGCATTCATGTAGCGCCGTGCGATGCCAGTTGATGGGCTCGAAGAAGGCTTGGGGCGGCGGCACCATCACATAGTCAGGTGCCGGCGCGTAGTAGGCCCGGTCGCCGCCGATGCGAAAGTCGATCCCGCTCGCCCGGATCAGCGCGTCGACCGTGGGCTCGATCAGCCCAAGTTCGGGCGCCGGCACGGCGGCAACGAGGTCCTCAGGCAGGCCGGCACACTGAGCGACGTTGAAGACCATGAAGCGCTTCAGGAACGGGATCGCCTGTGCCTCGTCGCCGGTCTCTCGCGCACGACGGCGTTCATCGTCCGGCACGAAGCGGTCGGCATAGACGACGGTGGTGCCGCGCTCGCCCTTGCGGACATTGCCGCCAAGCGACAGGGCCTGGCGGAAGGTCAGCCAGCCTTGGCTCGGGAAGCCGTGCGAGATCACCGCGCCCCAGAGGATCAGCACATTGATCCCCGAGTAGCCGCGCCCGGTTGCGGCGTTGGTCGGCATGGCGAGTGGCGCCTTGGCCGCGGCCGTCCCCCAGGGCTGGACCCAGGGCAACCGTCCGGCCTCCAGTTCGGCCAGGATCTTGCCGGTGATTTCGTCATACAGGCTCGTCCGGTCGGCGCTCGGCCGGCCGCGTGGATCACGTTTCGACATCGCGGGTCTCCGCGACGGGCGCCGGAAGCCTCTCTCCCAGCCTTCAACCCGTCACGGCACAGCCAGCCTGCACTCTCACTCTCGGGGTCGTTGCGGGGAGCTCTCCGCAGAAGGGGTCGGCTGAGAAATAGCTCAGCAGCAGGGGAAGGCTTTTCCCTCGGTTCCCATATCACGCCGCTGACGAAACCAATCGGCGGGGTGTTGACTACAAATCTGCCGACCCTTCGGATGGCCTCAGGATCACCGGTCTTGAAGAAAATGTGGTTTCCGAAGCGCCGACCCAATGACGCGAGAGGGGCTTCAGACGTGCATCACCGCGTTCATGAAGCAGCCGAAGGCGGCATGGCGCGGAAATCGGTGGATAATGTGTGATTGTCGACAGCCGCTTCTGCTCGGCTATCGTCCTGACTTATCAGAAAGCTCGGGCTCGAGGCGGATTTGCAAGTCGCTGAGCAGACTGGCTTCCATGCCCTCGCCCGCCAGATTTTGCAGGTAGTCAAGTAGATCATCCTGGCGTGGCTGTCCGAATGCCAGACGATAAACGGTGAGACTGCGTTTCAGCCAGGCGAGACGCGAAACCTCCCGACTGAACGGCAACATCGGCACTCGCCGTTCGATGCGCACGGAACCTTCGTAGATCCAGTATGGGATGATATCGCTGTCGATCGGCGCTTCAGATCGCGCGCGTTCAAACATCAGCTTCCACGGATCGTCAGGAGCTTTCCCACTTCCCCGGACCACAGCAGCTTGGCGCTCGGCGAGGTTGAGGCGCACCGCGTGGCCTTTGAAGCGGTGTACGCGGCCTTCGCGCTGTTCGAGGTCCACCGGGTTGCCCGGCAGGTTCCAGTGATAGACGCGATAGCAGTAGGGATGGAAATCCAGCCCTTCCTGGCCGACCGACGTGGTGGCGAGAACGAACGGCCGGAACGGTGAGTTGAACGCATCGCGCACGCCTCCGAGCCGCGCGACGGCGCCGTCTTCGTCCTTGTAGTCGGCGAGCCGCATCGCGAAGCGTCCGCGCATCTGGAATTTGCTGATGGCGAGGGCCTCTCCATCGACATGCACGTCATCGACGTCGATCTGTGACGGGCGGATTGCCAGGGCCTGGGCCATGGCGCGAGCGACACCGATTGCGCGCTCATCGGCCGGACGGGCGCCAAGACCTTCGGCGTCGACGAGGTAGTGGGCGTATTCGTCAAGGACGGCCTGAAGATTGTGCTGGGCGCAATAGACCAGCACGCGGCGCCAGTAGTGATCGTCGGTATCCCGCCGCAGCAGGGCGACCGCGTCGTGCTGATTGAACAGCGTGCGGAACGACCAGGCGACTTCGGCGGCGGCGCTGAGCATGCGCGGGTCGTCCCAAGCCAACTCGGGAGCGATCCGTTTGAGAGCGCGAAGCGCGCATATGGCCGGACTGCCGAGCGCGACGTCAACCAGCAGATCCGATAGATCAGCGGACGTAGCGCCAACGTCGCGCGTCTTCACCGCTGTCGCCAGTTCGGCGACATGATCGTGGAAGGCGTCTTCGCGCGCCAGCGCGCGCATGCCGTGGGGCATCTCCAGCCACGCGCGGGACCGCACGCCCAGCAGGTCATCGATCACGGCAGGGGCGGCCCACTCGGCGCTGTTCGCGTCTTGATGCGATACCGCTCCCTCCTGCAAAGCACCGATGGCTGGCTTGAGGCGGTCGCCGACAGCGGCGCGCATTCCCTCCAGCGACAAGGCGGTCTCGGTTTCGCTGAACACTGCCAGCGGATCGGCCAGTTCGGCCAGAGATGGCGAAGGATAGATCAGCAGCAGCGCGCGCAGACCCGCGAGCCGACCGTGATCCTGCCGAAACTGCAAGGGGCGCAGGCGATGCTGCTCGAAATAGCGTCGGCCGGATTCGCCGACGCCCATTCGCCGTTCGGCTTCGTAGGACAGGAGGGCTGCGACCGCGTCGGGCACCATGGACCAGGACGAAAATATCAGCGCCTTGGTCAGCGGCGCCCCGGATCTCGGGTCGCCGTAGTAGGGCATAGCGGCAGGCAGCCAGAGATTTTGTTCGAGGTGCAGGCCGAAGATGTCGTCCATGATCGCGCGCATGCGGCCATTGGCAGGGTCCAGCGGCGCGTAGGCGTCGATGGCGTCGTGATCGAGCATGGCCGGTCGAGCCGCCTGGATTGCGGTGCGGAGCGCGGCCGAAGGAGCGTTGGCCTGGTCTTCCAGCAGCCGTTTCAGGCTGTAGTGGCGCATGAAGTTGAGCAGGTAGGGCGAGGATTTCCAGTATTCGATGATCTCGGGGGCATCGAGCGTGCGCGCCACCTGGGAAACGGCCGATGCCTGCGCGAGGTCGGCGGGCGCGACCGAGACTGTGACGGCGGGCTCGCTCATCATGGAGTCGCGCTCGACCGTGGACGCGACCCGTTCGGTTCGCGCGATCACCCGGCGCAGGCGCCGTTCGATGGTCTGGCGGGTCTCGACCGCTGAGGCGTGTGACTGCGGCAGGGCATGCAGGAGACCACGGAAGGCGCGCATTTCTCGCGCCAGCGTGGCCGTCACCTCCGGCCCCTTTTCCCGGCCGTAGAGGAAACTCAGTGTCTCCAGGAAGTCCTGATAGTGATCGCCTTCGTCTGGCTCGTCGCCGGCGAGCGTGAGCATCCGATAGGGCGTGGCGGAGAGAAGCAGGGTGCGGGCGGCGTGCCCGTCGCCTCCTGAATAGTCGAACAGTTCGCGCGCGAGGATTGCCGCGTCGCTGTCGCCGTGCAGCAGGTCCCGAAACCGCTGGAACTCGTCCATGATGATGAGGTCGGGTTGCAGCGCGTCCACGCAGGCATGGGACAGTTTGGCGCGGAGTCGGGCGACCAGGCTGTTGCGGGGCTGTGTCATCTCCGGGGGATAGGCGTCCCGGCGGCGCGGGAAGAGTTCGCAAACCCGTTCGAGTTCCTCGAAGAGGTCGCGATCCGCCTGCACGTCGCGGCGGAAGCGCTCGATGATGCGCTTGTCGACGCCTTCGAGGGTGAGATTGTCTACGGCGCGGTTCCAGCCGTCGATGCCGGCTGTGACCTGCAACAGGTTGTGCAGGCCCCGCGGGCGCGTCACGAGATCGCGCAGGAGATGGCACAGCAGAGCGCGTTCCTGGGTCACGCCCGTCGCGGAGCGCAGATCGAAGGTCGTGCCCGGCGTCAGGCTGATGAAGTTCACCTTGTTGGCGTCGAGGCCCACCTGGTCGCGCAGTTGCAGGGGAACGAGGGTCATGCGGGTTGGCAAGGCCAGCTCGCGCCGCCCAAGGACGTTCAAGCGGTTGAGGTTCTGGGCGGCGATCGCCTGGTTCGAGCAGATGTAGAGGATGTCGATCCGTTTGGTGGTGTCCCACAGGTGCTCGATCATGCGGGCGATGACCCCGCGCGCCACCATCGTTTTACCGAGGCCGACTTCGTCGGCGACCAGGAACTGGCGGACTGGATCGTCCTGGCCATAGAGCCGATCGAAGACATAATCGACGGTGCGCCGCTGAAATGCCTTGAGAGGAGCGAGCGCCGCATCGGCGCGGAACCGTTTATTCGGCATGCGCGGCATCCTGGGTGGCGAGCGCAATTCGGAAGGTGTTCCAGAGCGCGCGGAACTCAGCCGGAATCGGATCGGTATCGACGCCGTCGCCGGCTTCTAGGCGCGCGATCAGCCGTTCGATGGCGCGGAGCTGGTCGCCGCCCCGGCAGAAGGCCCGAACCATCTCCTCGAGGATCGGCGCGTCATCGCTTGCCACGCGCCAGGCGCCCTGACCCGCACCGTCCTGCGCTGCAAGGGCGGCTGCGAAGGGATCGCCCAATTCGGAGAGGAGCAGACGGAGATAGCGGAAGAAGGCGTCCTTGCTGTCGATCACCCAGCGCAGGATGGCTGCGTGACGCTCGGCCGGCAGTCCCTCCATCATGAGCCCGGTGCTGAACAGGATCGAGACGTCTTCCGTCTCGTCCGTCAGGTGACAAGCGAGGAAGCGCGTGAGGTCGACCAAGGGCATTGCGCCAAGGTCGGCGGGTTGTCCCTGCCGAAGCGGCTCCAGCACATCGCGTGCATGCCCTTCGCCCCGCGTGATCGGCCAAACACGCAAGACGCCGACCCCGGCAAGCGAAAGCGGTTCGGACGGGACCAGCCAGACCCGCCAGACTGGCGAGCCATCGGCGGCGGGCTCGCCACGCTCGCAACAGAGCTTGAGGCCTCTGCGGCAAATCTCGCGCCGGGCCTGGTCCAAACGCGCCTCGGCGGCTCGTTGTGCGGCATCGGCGGCGCTCGTCTCGTCGCGGACGAACGGCCGCGTCAGCCGGCCGAATCCTTTGTCGCCAAGGATTTCCTCGACGCTTCCGACCCGCGACCGCTTGCCGGTCAGGGTCGTGAAGATCTCGACATTGCTGCCGGTCAGCAGCGCCGGCCGGGTGGCGTTTCCTGAGCCGACGGTGATCGCGGTGTCCCAGCCGCGCTCGGCGATGAACGCCTTGGCGTGGAGCCCTTGCAGGGCCGTCGCGTCCTCCTCTTCGCCATCTTCCGTGGCAGCCATCTCGTCGAGCACGGCCACGCGGGCAAAGCCATCCAACGTGACGCCGGGCACCTGAGCGAGTTCGTCGGATCGCCCGATGAAAATGGGCTTTTCGGCGCTGGCTAGGCCAGCGAGCATCGACAGGGTCTGATCGTCGCAGAACGGTGACACCACGCCCATCCGAGCGCAGGGTTCCGGGCGCCATGGCTTGCCGCCGAGGCCGTTGACCGCGAAGGAGACACTCTGGAACGGCTCGGGCAGACTCCATTCGGCGCGCCGCATGTCTTCGGCCAGTTCATCGACGAGAGTCTTCGTTCCATCGGGAGCACCGGCGGTCGCGAGGTTCGGGAGCTGGCGAAGGAAGTCGGCGACCGGGCGGTTGACGGCTTTGGGCTGCTTGGTGATCACGCCGTCGAGGGTGGCGGCAATATCCCAGGAGCGGTCGCGCGTCAGGTTTCGGGAGAGGATGAGCAGGCGCAGGCGCGCCGGGTCTTCGGGCCGAAGCGGCGTGAAGCGTAGCGCCCACATCTTGGGATGGAAGGCCCCGCCTTGAGGGGCGGCGACCTCGACGATGATGCGTTCGAGCAAAGAGCAAAGGCGAGAATGCGACCGGGCGCTCGCCTGGATATGGCCGGCGTCGGTAAAGACGACGAGGCGGCCGGCGATGCGCTCGGCCCCTTCCAGCAGCGCCAGAGGGTGAGAGAGAATGTCGTCGCGGTTCTCGGCGGCGAAGAGCGCCAGACTGACCGGCACGGCGAGCGTGGTCTCGAAGTCGAGCGAGAAGGTCGTAGCGACCGCCGCGTCGAAGACGTAGCCCGCCGGTGGCTGAAGATTGGCACCGTAGAGCGTTCGCTGTTCGGGATCGAGGCTGCGCCTATTCAGCATGGGCGAGGTCCCGCAGGTGGGATTTGGCTTGCGCCCAGCGGAAGCTGAGGCGGTCGGCGCCCGATGCGCCGGTCCAGCGGTCGCGGACAGCGTGATTGGCGTAGCGGGACTGGCTGGTCTTGAGCCGGCGTTCTCGCTCCTCGACGAGATGCCGCGCCGTGGGTGCTGATAGCACCTGCTCCGTCCCGGCAAGAACCAGCTCACGCCACTCGGTCACGAAGCGCTTGGCGGCCGGTCGGACGGCGTGCGCCGGGTGCTCCACGACGCTCCAGAAATCATCGAGCGACCACGCGCGGACGGCGCTAGCATCGAGTTCGTCGCTCCAGGCGTCAAGCCGACCGCGATAGTTGTCGATCCAGTCGTCGCGCTGGCGCAGTTCACTGAGCGCGAGGTTGTAGAGCAACGCTGCGCCGTGCATCACATGGGAGAAGATTTCCCCATGCTGGACGAGGCGGCGCGCGGCAGGTGGAAACGCCGACAGATGGGGATGCGTCCAGATATAGTCGCAGTCCGCGTCGATGCCTTCGCGCGCGAGCATCGTGAGTAGCGCGGTGGGCTGGCTGGCGACCAGGCGATCGATCAGGAATTGCGCCTCGTCCGTGGTCAGGCGGAAGATGGCGCGTTCGAGCAGGTCGCCGGGCATCTGCGGCAAGGCCGGATTCCAGACGGCGGGCGCCTGCGCGCCGGCCAGGGCGTCTTCGCCGCCGGATGCGCCGCGCGAACGGCCACGGCCCCGTAAGGTGACGAACAAGCTGTCGAGCGAGCCGGGAAAGACCCGGATGCCCCACGCGCCGAGCCCGGCCCAATAGACGGAACTCGGCAGCCGCTGGAGCCGCGGTCCCGCATCGCGGCCGATAATGCCGTTGGACTCGCCGCCGGCTTTCAAGGCGTCGGCAAGCCGGATTTCGGTGTCGCGCGCCTCGGCGCGGAGCTGAGCTTCGGGGACTTCGCGTTTCTCCAGCGCCCGATAGAGCCAGGGGATGAACAGCATGTATCGCAGGCGCGTTTGGATCGTGCTCGTACCCGGAAAGAGGTGATCCGCGATGGAATCGCGGATCGCCCCCAGCCCCAGCTCGTCGCGGGTCTCGCGCTCCTGAAAGAGCGCCATGATGCGTTGCGCACGCTGCCGCTCAGCTTCATCGAAATCGATCCAGGCAAGAGATGACATGGGCTCAGGCTGCCTCGCTCTCGGTCGGCTTCGTCGGCAGGACGGGAATGACGGAACCGGAGGTCATCAGCACGATCAGTCCGCGCTCGGCGCCGGTCATGTCGAGATAGGCTCGCACCTGCGCGCGATAGTGATCGAGTGTCCCCGGCGCCGGCGTCACATCGCTCTTCCAGTCAACAACGACGGCGGGGCGGCCCTCGGTCGTAAGGGTCAGGGCGTCGGCGATCCCGGCCTTTGCGGTTTCCACGCCGTCGGCTGCCTGCGCAGAATAAACGGGAAATTCCGCCAGCAGACCCGGTCGCAGGGCCGCGATGTCGGGCAGGGCCAGCGTCCGCACGACACATTCAGCTAGTTCATCAGCCGACAGTCCCGTCGCCGGGTCGGCGACCGGAGACTGACCGAGAGCACGGATAAGGTCGGCTGCTCGTTCGATTAGGGCAGCCTCCGTCTCTGGGGTTTCGCCGGTCAGTACCTCTTCCATGAGCTTATGGAGGATCAGCCCGCGTTCGCGGCCGCCCTGCACGAGAACCGCGGCTTCCAGTTCGGGAGGCTGCTCGTCGGCCGCCCCCGTCCAGAGCGCGGCTTCTTCTTCTCGCAACACGGTCCCGGCGGTGCTTTCATCGCGACTGGGCGCAAGCCAGGTCAACCGCGTCTGCGCGGCCGCGATGGCTTCGGCTTCGGCGGCGAAGCTGGCGCGCGTCTGCATGTTGCCCGCGCCTGCACCTCCGGCCGTGATGCCGGCAGGCAGGTGAGAGACGTCCAGGCCTGGCAGGCCGGCGAGCGACAGATCGACGAGACCGATCCAGGCCGATTTCGACGGCGTGACGTCAAGCCGGGGAAGGACGAGGAGTTCGCGAGCGCGGGTGGCCGCGACATACCAGAGCCGGATGCGTTCGCGGTCCAGCTCCTCCTTTTCCGCCTGACGCGCGGTTTCGTAGCCTTCGGGCGCGACGCCGAGGACCGGGCAATAGAAGGTCTCGCGCTGGCGGTCGATGACGGCGCTGTCGGGCGCCATGACGCTGGTCATGGTGTTGACCGGAATGACGATCGGCCATTCCAGCCCCTTGGCAGCGTGCATGGTGAAGAGTGCCACCGCTTCTTCCTGCGCGTCGGGCCGTCCCTCGACAGCGCGGGCCTCGTCGGACCATGCCGCTGCCATCGCCTCGGCAAAAGCGCGCAGGCCGCGCACGGCGTAGCCGGTCGATAGGCTGAGATAGAGATCTATATTGGCGAGCGCGCGTTCCGCCTGGCCGCGATGACGCTCAAGGAGGAGCGGCCGGACGCGCATCACGTCCACAGCCTGCGAGAGCAGTGCGTGCGGCGTCGTGCTGTTGCCGCGCCGGGAGAGCGATTGCAGCCGCTCGATGACCTCGCGCGCGAGCGGGTGCGCGACGATCGCTGGGTCGATGCTGAGATCCAGGCGCGGAATCCGATCCGGCTCTTGCTCCGAGCGCGGAAGCGCCCAGATGATGTCCAGCAATTCTTCTTCAGTGAGGCCGACCAGAGGCCCCCGCAGCAGCGCACCGAGCGCCAGCGTGTCGCGGCGATCGGCCAAAACACGGGTCAGGGCGATCAGGTCCTGAATTTCCTGGCGGCGGAACAGCCCCTTGCCGGCCTGCGTTGCGACGGGGATGCCGCGGCGCTCCAGGGCTTCCTCATAGCGCCACAGCTCCGCACCGGTCGGCGCCAGCAAGGCGATGTCGCCCGGTTGGCAGGGCCGCTCCGCGCCGCTGCGACGGTCAAGGATGGGATGGCTTTCGATCAGCCTGGCGCACAGATCGGCGACGGCGTCCGCTTCGGCATCGCGCTGCCGTTCGGCGCTGGCCTTGCCGTTTTCGTCAGCCACGGCGATGTCGAGGGCCGCGACACACAGGCCGCCCCGGTCGTCATGGAACGGGTCGAGAGCGGTGAAGCCCGGCTGCCCATCGGACGAGAGGACGGCCTCGAAGCGCTCGTTGACGAAGGTGAGGATCGAGGCACAAGAGCGGAAGTTGGTGGAGATCGACAGGAGGCTGCCGGGGTCCTGGGCGCGGAAGGCGTCGCGCGCCTGCACATAGGCTCCGACATCCGCGCCCCGGAAGCGATAGATCGCCTGCTTGGGGTCGCCCACCAGGAAGAGCGCGCCCGGCCGAATGCGGAAGCGAGTCCATTCGTCATCGCCATCGGCCGGTTCGCCGCAGAGCCGCCAGAAGATTTCGGTTTGCAGGGGATCGGTGTCCTGGAACTCGTCGACGAGGACATGGGCAAAACGCTGCCCCAGCGCCCGGCGCACGGCATCATGGTCGCGCAGCAAGTCGCGGGCGGCGAAAACTAGATCGTCGAAATCGAGCTGGGCGCTGGAGCGTTTGTGGTCGCGATAGCGTTGCAGGATCGGACGCGCTTCGTCGATTAGCGCCGCCAGGGCATGGCCGGCGGCGGCCTGCGCTAGCGCGAGCCAGGCATCGCAGCAGGCGGTGTAGTGGGACTCGGCACCGTCGTTCAGCCGGTCGCCATCGGCCTTGGAGAGACCGGCCTGCTTGGCGGCAGCGGCCCATTTGCCCTTCTTGCGATAGGAGGCGAAGGCCCCGGCCTTGGTGCAAAGGTCCGGATGTGGCCGCAAGGTCAGGAGGTGGACGAGGCCCGCAGGCGTTGCGGGATCGGGACCGTTGGCCAAGGCGGTCGCCATCTCGGCCAGCCGCTCGACGATCGTCACCGTTTCCGGCTCGGCCGTCGCCAAGCCATCCATGAAGCCTTCGAAATCCGCAGCGGCCTGCCGGAACGCCGTCAGGTGGCCCTCAATCAGGGAAACAGTCGGAGCCGAGAGCGTTGGGCGGCGGCGCAGATTTTCGGCGATCTTGTGGATGAGCGCCACGGTTTCGCCGGGGCTTTGCAGCACCATCTCGGCCAGGATGCCTTCCTGGCTGCCGGAAAGGCGTTCGCGCAGCCAGCCATCGACAATCTCGAGGAAGGTAAGATCGGCCTGGTTGCGATCCATGACCCCTGCGCCGGGATCAATGTTGGCCTCCGCCGGATAGGGCTTGATGAGGCGCTGACAGAAGCCGTGGATTGTCGAGCAGGTGATTTCGTCGATCGCCGCGCTGGCGGCGGCGAGATTGCTTCGATGGGCCTGGGTCAGCCCATTGGGGAACGCCACGCGCAGATCGGTCGCGATCGCGCCGGCCGAGAGGTCGGCGACGAACTCGCGGACGCGCGACAGCAGCTCGCTCGCAGCGAGTTCGGTGAAGGTGACGGCGGCGATGGAACGCGGCGCGACGCCTTCGGCCAGCATCGCGGCGATGCGGCCGGCCATGACGGCGGTCTTGCCCGAACCCGCGCCGGCCTCAACCAGGATCGAGCGATCATGCAGGCTGATCGCATCGCGGCGCGCGCCGTCGTCCTTCAGCACTTTGGACACGCTGCTCATCATTCCGCCTCCCAGACCCGAGCGACTTCGCCAAGCCGCTCCGTGGCTGCCGGCATTTTGCGTTTGCAATAAGTGGCGCTGGCGTTGGCCGGCAGGGCGAAGGCGAGGTCGTCATAGTCGCCGCCGGTGTCCGGGCCAGGCAGGGCCGCGCCTCTGGCGAGACTCGACCGTGCCGCGCGCAGATAGCCTTTGATCTCCGCCAGAACGGCTTCGGGATCGTCGAGCTGAAGATCCACCGGCTCGCGGGGATAGAGCAGCGAGGCGCTGATGGCGACGTCGTCGCCGAGGAGCGCCTTCACCGCGAAAGCATAGAGGCAGCGTTGAAGCTCGCGTCCGCCGTTCAGCCGGGCGCCACTACTTGGCGGCTTGCCGGTCTTATAGTCGCGCACGAGGGCGCGCTTTCCATCGCCGGAAATGTCGAGCCGGTCGATATAGCCGGCAATGTTGAAACCCGTGTCCGGAATCGTGACCGGCGCACTGGTATCCCAAGGCGATTCTGCGTCGGATTTCGGCTGCGCGCCACCGAAGGGTACCTCACCGTAGGAGCGCGCGCCTGGCAGGACATCTTCGCCATAGGACAGGGCTCGGCCCGCCATCACGCGAGCGTCTTCGAGTGTGCGTCGCCAGATGACGGCCGGTGGAACCGGACGTTCGCTTTCCCAATCGGTGGCGACGGCCTGAGCGGCCTCTGCTACCGCCGTTTCGATGGCTTCAATGTCGGCGGACACAAGGCCGCCTCCGGTTTCGAGTTTGCGCAAGGCGCGGTCGAGAACCATGTGGACGAGGTCACCGATCCCGAGTGCGTCGAGCACAAGCGGTTCTTCGCTGCTCTGCGGTTCACGCCATCCGAACGCATAGACCCACAAGAAGCTAAGCGGATTTCGCAGCAAGCGGCGCAACGAGCTGGCCGATTGGGTGCGGCTGAGGATCGCGAGAATGACCGGATGATCCGCCCGCACGAGTCCGTCATGGGGGGTGATCTCCGCCTGCCGCCAGTCGCGCCAGCAACCCCGCGCGCTGACCGCTTGCGGATCAGTGGCAAACTCCTGGGGCCGGGACATGAGGCGGTCTGTTTCGCTGAAGGCGTGCGCCGGCATCACGTTGCGGCGCAGATAGGTTTCGTCGCCACGCCCGGCGAGCAGAGGGCTGCGACCCAGGAGACGCCCATCGCTGTCGCGCCGGGCGCGCGAGACAACGACGGTGTCGGCCGTCGTGGCGAGGATTGTTTCGAAATCGCGGCGATCGGCGAGATTGACCGGCAGCGGGTCGAGCACCGGGGTCGGGATGATATGATCCGGGATCAGGCGGTCCTCGGCGATCCCGCGCGGCCAGCGCGAGGAATTTAGCCCGAGGAGCCGCACAAAGCGGCGAGGCGACGCTGCGAGCGCGCTGGCTGGCATCCAGGCGACGGAAACGCATGCTTCCAGCCCATCGTCCTGCTTCAAGGTTTCCAGCGTGGCGTCAATCGAGGCAGCGGGGCCGGCGAGCAGCGCCTTGCGCCAGATCGCGAGCGCGCGGCCTTCGAGGAAGGCTTCTCCGATCTCGCTGGCGCCGTCCGGCCCCTTCGCCAGAATCTCGACCGCCGCGCGCAGCGCCGGGACATGGTCGGCACCGTCGGGCCAGTCTTCTGGCGTCAGCCGGGCCAGCAGCCGGTTCCAGGCGCTCGGCGTCGAGAGCGGCGCATCTGTCGGCAGCACCCGCAGCCAGCCTTCGGGCAGGGTCTCGAACGGCCCGCTGTCCCGGCAGAGCGCCGCGAGGCGGCGCAGCCGCGACTGCGACAGACCGCGAACCACGATGTCAGCCAACGCCGCAGCCGCCTGGCCCTCGCGGGTGGCGACGGTGCGGATGCCATGGACGAAGTGAAAGTCGATGTTGGCGTCGGCGCGCAGGGCCAGGAAATAATCATCATAGTCGGCGGGCGAGGCGGTTGCGATGGCGATCTCCGAAGCCGGGACGCCCGACGCGAGCAGGCTGCGCGCCCAGCGCATCGCCTCAATGGCCTCGTGATAGGCCGTCGCTGCGCTGGCGGCACTGATTCCCGGCGCATGCGCCGGTGCGCGCGCGACTGTGACTCCGGTGCCCTCCAGCCATGCGGGAACGCTCCTCGGGCCGGCCGTCCATCGCACGGGGATATGGGCGGTGAGTGCCTGGAGCAGCGGCCGCCAACAGGGCGAGAGTTCGGTAAGGCCGACGATCTCCAACGGGCCTAGGACTGCCGGGGCATGACCGATACGGGCGGTTGCGGCGGTAGCGATGTCGAGAGGCCGCATCATGCCGGGCGGAAGCTGGTCGAGGACGGCCGCTTCCAGGTGCGCGATGGCGGCGAGACGCGGACGATCGGCCGCGCATGCGGCAAGATCGATGCCCGCGCGCCAGGCTTTGTGGAGCGTGTCGGCCGCCGCGTCGATCATGCCGGGAAGAGCCTTGATGCTCTCCAGCTCCCCCATCGGCGTGGCAGGCAAGGCCGCCTGGATGGCTGCGCGCAGGCTCTCGTCGTCGATAGGGCGGGCGAAGCCGCCCGCCAGCCGGACGGCGGCCTGCTCGAAGGACATGATCTGGAGGCCGTGGCGACCGTCACGGCCCGCCGCCAGGCGGCTCTCCCGCATGGCGAGGCGGCCGTGGACGACAAGGGTGGATCGATTTGCGCCTGCCATGACTGCCTGCCTCCCAGAAATCACTTACGGTTCGAGCGCTGAGTCAGCGCTGAGGCGGCGGCAGTCTTGGCGGCCTTGCTGCTCTTCGGGTCGCGCAGGACTTTCGCTGCGGCGCTGGCCGCCCGCTTGCTGGTCACTTCGCTATTGGATCCGCGCTTTGGCATCGCTTACTCCCGAAATTTGGGTCCTCATTGATCATTGACCCGCCGCCCTGATGGGACTAATAATTACACGCATCAGATGGCTGTGTCCATATAGTTTTGATTCCCATGATCGGGTGGAGATGGAATGCGATGAAAGTGACCGCGGCGGCGTTGAAGTGGGGGGTGGAGCGCCGTCTCGAGTTCGTCGAGTTCCGGTTGTTCTGGGAAGGGTCGATCAATCGTGCCGACCTCGTGGAATTTTTTGGCGTGTCAGTGCCCCAGGCGTCGAAGGACCTGGCCCTCTATCAAGAGCGCGCGCCGGGAAACATGGACTACGATACGCGGGAGAAGCGTTATGTAGCGGCCGACAAGTTCGTCCTGCGTTTTCTTGAGCCCGATCCGTATGTCTATCTTGCGCAGCTTCGGTCAGTCGCCGAAGGCGCGGTGCCGACTCACGATTCTTGGATCTCCACGCTGCCGAATGCGGATGTGGCGCTGACCCCAAAACGGGACATCGACATCCAGGTCTTGCGCCTTGTGCTCGACGCAGTGCGCGAGAGCGGATCGGTGGAAATCTTCTATCAGTCGATGAACAAGGTTCGGCCAGATCCCATCTGGCGTCGAATTACACCGCATGCCTTCGGTTTTGACGGCTTCCGATGGCACGTGCGCGCCTATTGCCACCTCGAGAACAGGTTCAAGGACTTCCTGCTCCCACGGATCCTCGAGGTGCGGGGTAAGGGCAAGCCCGGGGCGACCGGCGAGCAAGATTGGCTCTGGAACAACTTCTTCGATGTAGTCATCGGACCCCATCCGGATTTGACGGAAAGTCAGAAGAAGGTGGTCGCCAAGGATTATGGGCTGGACCAAGGCAATGGTGTGCTGTCCGTTCGGTATGCAATGCTTTTCTATGTTCTGAAGCGACTTGGCCTGCTCGGTGATGCGGCAAAGCAGAGTGCTCGCACACAGCATATTGTCGCGCTAAACCGCAAGGAAACCGAGGCTGCGCTGAACAAGGCGGAGCTTCTGATATGACGATATTGTGGGGGAGCGCCGGCTGATGACCGCCAAGCTCGAAAGCATCAAGAACGGCGCCTCCGTCCGCGGCATCGCGTCTGCGCAGCCTGTGCAGATCGTGTCCGTGGACTGGATCGGAGATCAGGCGATCAATGTCGTCTACCGCGACCACAACGGCTCGGTCGCGGAGTCTGTTCTCTACAGGGACGACGAGCATCGTCTCGAGGTCGAGCAGGACGGGCGGCCCTGGTCGTTCGACGCGGATGGTGCGTTGCTTCGATTGGTGACCGAAGCCAACCGCATCAAGCTTGCCCATTTTTTCGATCCTTATCTGGCCATCCACACCAGCCTCGTCGATCCGCTGCCTCATCAGATTTCGGCAGTCTATGGCGAGATGCTTCCGCGGCAGCCGTTGCGCTTTCTGCTCGCAGATGATCCCGGCGCCGGCAAGACGATCATGGCGGGCTTGCTGATCAAGGAACTCATCGCGCGGAGCGACCTCGAGCGTTGCCTCGTGGTCGCCCCCGGCAGCCTGGTCGAACAGTGGCAAGATGAACTGGGTCAGAAGTTCAATCTCGAGTTCGACATCCTGACGCGGGACATGATCGAGACGTCTCGCTCGGGGAACCCGTTCAACGACCGGGATCGACTTATCGTTCGCCTCGACGTTCTGGCCCGCAACGAAGACCTGCAAGAAAAGCTCATGAGCGCCCGCGAGTGGGACCTCGTCATCTGCGACGAAGCCCACCGGATGTCGGCAACCTATTTCGGTGGCGAGGTCAAATACACGCGGCGATATCAGGTTGGTCAGAAGCTCGGCCAGGTCTGCCGGCATCTGCTGCTCATGTCGGCGACGCCGCATAACGGCAAGGAAGAGGACTTTCAGCTCTTCATGGCGCTGCTCGACGGCGACCGGTTCGAGGGGCGTTTCCGTGATGGCGTCCATTATGCCGATACGGAAGACATGATGCGGCGCCTGACGAAGGAAGAGCTGCTGAGGTTCGACGGTCGGCCGCTCTTTCCCGAGCGCCGAGCCCGCACGGTCAAATACCAACTCTCGGAAGGCGAGGCTGCGCTCTACGCCGCCGTGACCGAATATGTGCGAACCGAGATGAACCGGGTTCAGCGGTTTGCTGAGGGAGATGGCAAGAAGCGCAATAATGTCGGATTCGCCCTGCAGATCCTGCAGCGTCGCCTCGCTTCCTCACCGGCTGCCATCTATCAGTCGCTGAAGCGTCGCCGCGAACGGCTCGAGACCGAGCTGGGCGAAGCGAGGCTCGCGGCCAAGGGACGGCGTGCCGGTATCGGCGAGCCGTCGGTGAGCTCCGATGTTCTCGGCAACATCGACGAGTACGGACAGGACGAAATCGATGAGCTCGAAGAGCTGATTTCGACCGGCGCGACGACGGCGGAGACCGTCGAGCAGTTGGCTCTCGAAGTCGACACGCTCAAGGGGCTGGAGTCGATGGCGCTCGGCGTCCTGCGCTCCGGTGTCGATACGAAGTGGACCCAGCTGAACCGCATTCTCGATGACGATCTCATGATCGACGCAGCCGGAAATCGCCGGAAGCTGATCATCTTCACAGAGCCCAAGGACACGCTTCATTACCTGCTCGACAAAGTGCGCGCGCGCCTCGGGAGCCCTGAAGCCGTGGACGTCATCCATGGTGGTGTGTCGCGCGAGGAGCGGAGGAAGGTGATCGAGCGCTTCATGCAGGACAAGGACTTGCTTGTGCTCATCGCCAACGATGCGGCGGGCGAAGGCGTGAACCTCCAGCGCGGCCACTTGATGGTCAACTACGACCTTCCATGGAACCCCAACAAGATCGAGCAGCGCTTCGGCCGCATCCATCGAATCGGGCAGACCGAAGTTTGCCACCTCTGGAATCTTGTGGCGGCCGACACGCGTGAGGGCGAGGTCTATGGGCGTCTGCTCGAGAAGCTTGAGGCGGCGCGGGAGGCTCTGGGTGGGCGCGTCTATGATGTGCTCGGCGAGCTCTTCGAAGGGACTGCGCTGAAAGACCTCTTGTTCCAGGCCATCCAGTATGGCGAACAGGAGGAGGTGAGGGCGCGCTTGTTCCGCCAAGTCGATGGCGCAGTCGACCAGACGCACCTGCTGGAACTTCTGCGTCGACGCGCGCTCACAAACGACACCATGCCCCAGGCCAAGGTCGAAGAGCTGCGGCTCGAGATGGAGCGCGCCGAAGCGTTGCGCCTGCAGCCGCACCACATTCAGAGCTTCTTTGTCGAGGCATTCCAGCATCTGGGCGGCCGTTTGAAGCGCCGGGAAGAGGGCCGCTGGGAAATCACGCACGTTCCAGTGCGGATCAGGGAGCGCGATCGCCAAATCGGCACGGGCGCGCCTATCCAGAAGCAGTACGAGCGGGTCTGCTTCGAGAAGAGCAAGATCAATCAACAGCCGGTCGCTGCGTTCATCTGCCCGGGCCATCCGCTGCTGGAGGCTGTGATCAGCCTCATCCGGGAGCAGTACGAGCAGATCATGCGCCAGGGCGCGATATTGGTGGACGAAACTGATACTGGCGACGCGCTGTCCGCCGTCTTCCTGCTGGAGCACACGGTCCAGGACGCCCGCACGACGAGCAGCGGCAAGCCGCATGTCATTTCTCAGCGCTTGCAGTTTGCCGCGATCGACAAGGCCGGGAGTGCCAGCAACGCTGGTATCGCGCCTCATCTCAATCTCCGGCCCGCCGCACCAGAAGAGGTCGACCTGGTTCGAGACCTGCTTGATGAGGATTGGCTGACCACCGAGCTCGAGAAAACCGCGATCCGCTTTGCCACAGTGGAGCTGGCGCAAGGACACGTCGCCGAAGTCAAGGCGCGGCGCATACCTGAAATCGAGAAGGTCGAGCAGGAGGTACGTGCCCGCCTTAAGAAGGAAATTAACTACTGGGACTCGCGGGCCTTCGAGCTGAAAGAAGAAGAGAAGGCCGGCAAGAAGACGCGGCTCAGCTGGCAGAACGCCCAGCGGCGCGCCGAGGATCTGGCGGAGCGGCAGAAGCGCCGGATGGATCAGCTCGAGCGGGAGCGGTTTATCTCATCGCAGCCGCCGCGGGTGCGCGGCGGCATGGTCGTCATTCCGCGCGGGCTGCTCAAAGCCCGGCAGAATCCTACGGTACCCAATCATTTTGCCGAAGATCCGGCGGCGCGGAAAGAGATCGAGCTCGCGGCCATGCAGGCTGTGATGGCGGCGGAGCGAGCGCTTGGGCACGAACCGCTCGACGTGTCCGCCCAAAAGATTGGCTACGACATCGCCTCCCACAATCCGAAGTCCGGACACCTTCGCTTTATCGAGGTCAAGGGCCGGATCGACGGTGCGGACTCCGTGATGATCACGCGGCAGGAGATCATCACCTCCCTTCATGAGCCGGAAAAGTTCATCCTCGCGGTCGTGGCCGTCAACGGCGGGTTTGCGCACGAGCCGCGATATGTGCGCGGCCCGTTGATTGAACGCGAGCCGTCCTTCCTGGAGACAGCGATCCAGTTTGACCTGCGGCGTCTGCTTGAACGTGCGGTGCCGCCATCATGAGTGCGGAGCGCGGACCTGCGCCTTTTGTGGCCGAGCCACCGGCTTACTTCCATCCGATCAGGGATGGCGCGTCGAAGCGCTGGAATCAGCTTGAGGCCGATCCCGAGCTTGCCGGGCCGTGGCACCAACTGTTCAAGCAGGTGCAGAGCCCGCGCCATATCCTATCCGAGCTGCTTCAGAATGCCGACGATGCCGGCGCGACCGAGGCGCGCGTCTCTATCGAAGACCAGCGTTTCGTGTTCGAGCACAACGGCGAAGACTTTGTCGAAGCGCACTTCGCCTCAATCTGCCGCTTCGGCTACTCGAACAAACGTGCGCTTCACACCATCGGGTTCCGAGGGATCGGCTTTAAGAGCACGTTCAGCCTGGGCGATCGCGTCGAGCTGTTCACCCCCACATTGTCTGTTGCCTTCGAGCGGAACCGCTTCACCGAGCCGCATTGGATTGACGGCCGCCGCACGACTCAGGGCGTCACGCGCGTCGAAGTGGCTATTGCCAACCCACTTCTCTGCCGCGAGGTCGAGAAGAACCTCGATGACTGGCTGAAGAGCCCGGTTTCGCTGCTGTTCTTCAAGAAAATTCGGCGTCTTCAGATTGGCGATCGGGTGGTCCACTGGCAAAGCCTCGGACCAGGCCCTGTCGCCGAGAGCGAGTGGATGTCGCTGGACGACAAGGGCGATGACGCCTTTCTCCTGGTCCGGTCGGCCGAAGAAGCGTTCCCCGCTGATGCGCTCGACGAAATCCGTAAGGAACGGATGCTCGGTGCCGAGGACGGCGGCGACTTCCCGCCCTGCCGGGTCGAGATCGTCCTGGGCGCGAAGGGCCGGCTCTATGTCGTGCTGCCAACGGGTGTTGAGACGCCGCTCCCGTTCGCCTGCAACGCTCCGTTCATCCAGGATCCCGCCCGCCTTAAGATCAAGGACCCCGAGACCTCGCCGACAAACCGCTGGCTGCTGAAACGTGCCGGCGAACTCGCGGCGAAGGCGATGGTGGAATGGCTCGAACAGACCAAGACCGGTGTTCTGGATCGAGCTGCGGCCTATGGCCTGCTGCCTGACGTTGACCGAGAGGCAAGCACACTTGAGGGCTCTTGCGCGGCCATCGTCGAGCTGGCGTTCGCCGATGCGGTCGAGGACCGGCCGATCCTGCTGACCGATGAGGGCAAGCTGGTTGCCGCCGACGCGGCGATCGTGATCCCGCTGCCGATCTTCGATATCTGGCCGGCGGAGCAGGCGATGGCTCTGTTGGATGAGAAGTCGCGCCCAGCCTTGTGTCGGCATGTCTCGGCCGCCGACCGGACCAAGCTGGTTCACTGGAACCTGGTCGAGGAGTTTTCGAAGAGCGATCTTCTCGCGCGCCTTCGCACGAGCCACCTGCCTCGGCCGTCCACATGGCGGCATCTGCTGAACCTTTGGACTTACATCGCGCCCGAGGTGACGGGATGGCAGAGCCACCAACCAGAGCGGCTCCGCATCGTTCCCGTTCAGGGCAAGGAAGTGCTCTATTCGGCGTCTGAGGTGGTGCGGCTCGGGGAGAAGAAGCTGCTCCAGTCGGATGATGACTGGGAGTTTCTCGCCGGGCATCTGATCGTCCTCAATCAGAACTGGACCCGCTTTCTGGCGGAGCAACGCCGGGACAAGGGCGACGGCGATGGCCGAACTGATCCGACCCAAGCCGCGTTTGCGGTGCTCAAGAAAATCGGCCTCGACGACACGAGCGACGTCAACGCGGTGATCGAACGGGTCGCCGCCGATTTCTTTGGATCAAGTGGCATCAAGCTGGCCGAGTGCGTGCAGCTGGCCCAGATCGCGGCAAAGCTTGGCGCGACCGCGGGCGAAGCATTTCGCTACGCGTGCGCCGATTTGAAGCTTCGTCCGATCGCCAAAGCGCTCTTGTACGACGAAGACGGCGCCCTCGATGACCTATTGCCGGAGACTGCTCGGCAGACCCAGCTCCTGCATCCCGATTATGTGGCCAGCTTCACCTCTTGTTCGCGTGAGGATTGGCTGCGGTGGGTCTCGTCCGGCCGTTCCGGGCTGCAGACTTTCGCACCGCTGACCGCGAAGCGGACCAACGTCTATGGGCGCCAGCAGGTGGACGCCGAAGCCAAAAGTCGTGGTCTGCGCGGAGCGCTCTATTACCCGTATGTGACGAGCCAGTTCGTCGTCGACGATTGGGATTTCCCGGCCGAGTACTGGCGGCACTGGGAGGCGCTGGCGAAGTCCGACCCGCGGATTTGGAACAAGGTCGCCGGGCGGGTTTTGGAGCAGCGGGACAGCTACTGGTCCCGCGCCTCGAGTGCGCGCCTGTCCCAGGTCGCGACCACGGGATCGACCCGATCGCTGACGTCAGAGCCCCTGCTGGCGGACTGGTTGCTGAAGCTCAGGTCGAAGCCCTGCCTTCCCGATACGCGCGACATGATCCATGTCCCTGCCGATCTGCTCCGGAGGACGCCGGAGACGGAATCGCTCATGGATGTCGAGCCATTCGTACACGGTCTCCTCGACCGGGAGACGACGCGGCCGCTGCTCGATCTGCTCGGCGTCCGCAGCGCGCCGAGCGGGCCAGGTCGATTGCTCGACCGGCTACGCGCGCTGGCGAAGTCGGATAAGGCGCCGGCCCATGAGGTCGAGAAATGGTATCGCCGCCTCGACCAGATGCTCGATGCCGCTTCCACGCCTGACGCGCAGATCATCAAGGACGCCTTCAAGACCGAGAAGCTGATCCTAGCGCAAGACGGCACCTGGGTGACGTCGGGCGGGGTTTTCCTGGCCGGGGACGAAGAGGATGTCCCGGGCGCCGCGGTCATCCGCGCCTCGGTACTTGATCTGACACTATGGCGCCGCATCGGCGTTGCTGAGCGGCCGTCAGCGGATCTGGCGTTGCAATGGCTGGGTGCGCTTCCCTCCGGTAAGGCGCTCTTGCCTGACGACGCGCGCCGTGTGCGGACACTGATGGCGCGATACCCGACCCGCATCTGGGAAGAGTGCGGGCATTGGGTGAACCTGTCCGGCGAATGGGTCGAAACCGACGCGCTCGCCTATGGGCTCAGCATGCAGAGCCTGTTCACCTACGGGCATCTCCACGACTGGGTGAAGCGCAAGACAGCCGATTTTCGGCAGCTCTCGGCAGAGACGGTGCGCACCCCGCCATTCTCGTCGCTTCGGGCATTGTCCGATCTCGTCGAGGAGCGCTTCAATCAGCCGCCCCTGTTCCCGGGTCTGGAAGACAGGCGCGCTTGGCTCACGGCCTTCGGCACGCAGCTTGCGCGGATCGAACTGGCCGACCCTGGCGAGACCGAGCGCGTGCGCACGGTCGCAGCGGCGATCGCGGCGACCAGCTGGGTCGCCGCCCCGAAGCTGGAAGTGATCCCTTATCTGGACGGCGTGCCGGCTGGCACGGCGCGGCTCACGGATATTCTGTGGCTGGACGGCAAGCTGTTCGTCAGCCCGCTGTCGAAGGCGAAGCTTGCCAAGCGCGTGCCGGAAGAGATCGGCAAGGGCCTGAGCGCCGATATTCGTGCCGCGCTGGCCTATGCGTTCGAGCGGTCGCCTGCTGACATCAGGGACTATCTCGAAGAGAACTTCACGCTCGGCCCAGAGCAGACGACGGTCGCGCCTGTGGTGGAGGTTCCGCCTGCGGCTGCCGCTGCCGGAGGCGAAGCGGTTGATGAGCCGGCCGAGCACTCTCAGCAGGCGGCGTCGGCAGATGGCGAGGCCGGGTCGGTGATCGACGAGGACTTGTCCGAGGGCGAGAATCCCACGACCCCCCCGGAACCAGAGGCACCGCCCCAGGAGGCCGAAGGCGGGTTGTTGGAGCCGGAGACCGTCAGCCGTCCGCGCCCGCCGCAGAAGCCCGCGGGGCCTAGCGTCATCGCCCGCTTCGCGTTGGCGCTCGGCTACAAGCCCGATGGCGATGATCGCTTCTACCATTCGGATGGCAGCTGGATCGGCCGTGCCAACGGCGCGCGGTTCCCATGGGAGCGTCGCTCAGCGGGCGGCGAGGTGCAGCGGCATTACTATCCGAAAGAGCATTGCCTGGAACGTGAGCCGCTTCAGATCGAGGCCGACGTCTGGGGTCTGCTCGACCACAAGCCCGACACCTATTCATTCATTCTCGTCAACCCGGAGGGTGAACCCGTCGAAATGACGGGTGCTCGCCTGCGCGCGCTGCGCGATGGCGGCGAGATCACCATTCACCCCGCAACATACAGGCTCGTCTATGACCTCGACCAATAAGTACAAGAAGAAGCTCATCGAGGTCGCTATTCCGCTGGAGGCGATCAATACGGCGTCCGCGCGGGAGAAGTCGATCCGGCACGGGCATCCGTCCACGCTGCATCTGTGGTGGGCGCGGCGGCCGCTGGCGGCGTGCCGGGCGGTGCTGTTCGCGCAACTCGTCGATGACCCCTCTGGCTACGCAGACAAGCTGCTCGACGATCCGAAGATTCGCGCGCGGGCGGAGGCAGACCTCGCCCTCCGGCTCAAAGCTTGGCGCGAGCGCAAGGCTGACGCTCAGGGGAATGTGCCGGACACGCCCGAGCCGACGCTGGAGGATTGCGCGGCCGACATCGAGCGTAAGCGGCTGTTCGAGATCATCGAAGAGCTCGTGATCTGGGAGAACTCGACGAACGAGGAAGTGCTGGAACGGGCGCGCGCTGAAATCCGCCGCAGCTGCGGCGGTGTGCTGCCGCCGATCTATGACCCATTTTCCGGCGGAGCATCGATCCCACTCGAGGCACAGCGGCTGGGCCTCAAATCGTTCGGGTCGGACCTTAATCCGGTCGCGGTTATGATTGGCAAAGCGATGGTGGAGATTCCACCTCGTTTCAAGGATAGGCAGGCTATCCATCCTGGAGTTCCCGGGCGAAATCACTATCGCAATGCCGAAGGAATGGCTGAGGATATTCGCCACTATGGCGAGTGGATCCGCCAGAGGGCTTGGGAGCGTATTGGACACCTATACCCTCAAGCCGCTTTGCCGAAAGAACATGGGGGCGGTGCTGCCACGGTTGTGGCCTGGGTTTGGGCTCGGACGGTGCCAAGTCCAGATCCTGCATTTTCTGACGTGCAGGTTCCAATTGCCTCGAGTTTTTTGCTTAGTCTTGGTGCAGGGAAAGAAGCTTGGATCGAGCCCGCGGTCGACAAGTCCAGAAAGACGATCCAGTTTCGAGTTCGCAATGGTGGGACAAAGACACAGATAGAGAATGCGAAGAAGGGCACTAAGGCGGGTCGAGCTGTATTTCGTTGCCTGTTTTCAGATGCTCCAATTTCTGGAGAGTACATTGATCGTATGGCCGCAAACGGCCGTATGGGTAAGACGCTTATGGCAATTATTGCTGAAGGTGCGGGGGGGCGCCGCTATCTATCAGTAGATGAACATAGCGAAAAGGCAGCTACGTCGTCTGCTGAAGCCGCCGTTAAGGATATGGATCTTAGCTACCTCGAAATCCCATGTCGGGGCACATTCGCAAGCAATGCACAGGGTCGGAGGTACGGCTTCAATAATTTCCGCGATTACTTCATTGAACGCCAGCTTGCGGCGTTGAATACATTTAGCGAGTTGGTACGCGAAGTGCGTCATGAGATTGAGAAAGACGCAATAAACGCTGGGTACGCTGATGATAAAGTGCCTCTGCGCGACGGTGGTGGTGGAGCCAGAGCGTATGCTGAAGCAATCTGCGTTTATTTAGCTTTTGCGATAGATCGCGTGGCGGACGCTGGAAGTTCGATGGCGACTTGGTCGTCTTCAGGATTTATTCGATTCACGTTTGCTCGACAGGGCATCGCCATGACATGGGATTTCGCTGAATGTAATGTTTTCAGTGATAGCACAGGTAATTTTCTTGGAGCTATCGATTGGGTTTGGAAGGCGCTGCTAGGTCTTAGTTCGAATGCAGCAGGAACTGTGATTCAGCATGATGCACAGACAGTATCGTTGCCTGAGAACTGCGTGGTTTCAACAGATCCGCCATACTATGATAACATTGGATATGCAGACTTATCTGATTACTTCTATGTATGGCTTCGCTGGAACATAAAAGACATATACCCTGCACAAGGTTCAACTATATCGGTTCCTAAATCGGAAGAGCTTGTTGCGACGCCCTATCGCCATGGCGGGGCCGCTGAAGCAGAGAAGTTCTTTCTAAGCGGCATGACGCAGGCAATATCAAGGCTGGCGGCTCAAGCTAGTCCTGATTATCCGACAACAATTTACTATGCCTTCAAGCAGAGTGAAGTTGAGGAAGAAGGGTTGGCGTCCACGGGCTGGGCGACGTTCATTCAAGCTGTGATCTCGGCTGGCTATTCAATAGTGGGAACTTGGCCAGTCCGGACCGAGCGCGCAGCAAGAACTGTTGCTGCAGGGACGAATGCACTCGCAAATTCGGTCGTTCTGGTTTGCCGTAGGCGGCTCGAAACTGCCGATGTTATTGGTCGCGCCGAATTTATCCGCGCGCTTAAGCGCGAGTTGCCTCCCGCCATCGCAGAGCTTCAGAGCGCGAACATCGCGCCGGCCGACATGCCGCAATCAGCCATTGGGCCGGGTATGGGCGTGTTTTCGCGCTACAAAGTGGTCTTGGAATCCGACGACAGCCCAATGAGCGTTAAGACCGCGCTTCAGCTCATCAATCGTGAACTGGACGAATATCTTGGCGGTATCCAGGGCGAGTTTGACGCAGAGACACGCTTTGCGATCACTTGGTTTGAGCAGCATGGCATGGCGAAGGGCGACTATGGCGCCGCTGATAATCTCGCGCGCGCGCGAGGTATCTCTGTTGAGAGCGTGAAGCACGCTGGGATCATCGAGAGCGCTGCCGGCAAGGTGCGCATCCTAGCGCGCGACGAACTGGATGATGATTGGGAACCCGAAGGCGACAGCCACCTGACTGTGTGGGAGTGCCTTCAGCATCTTGTCCGTAAGTATGAAAAGGACGGCATCTCACATGACACGGCCGTCCTGCTGAAGAAGATCGATGCGAAAGCCGAGGCCGTGAAGGATCTTGCCTACTGCCTGTACAACATCTGCGACAACAAGCGGAAAGATACAAAAGAGGCTCAGCCATACAACGCCCTGATCGCTGACTGGACAGAGCTGACGCGGCAGGCCGCGGCGATCCACGACACGAGCGGGGATCGTCAGATCCGGCTGGATATCTGAGGGGGAACGGGACAGTGGCTAAGAGCACGCGCCAGTATGTTTTTGAGGGCATGGAGCTGCTGCCCGCAGCCCTCATTCCGTTCGTCGAGAAGCGGCTGGAAAGCTCGCTAAAGGGGCATTGGCAGATTGAGGTTGCCGAACGGCTGAACCTGCGGCCGAACAGCAGTGGGGCGATCGGATGGGATCAGGCGGCGCTGTTCAACGGCATGGACCGCTATTGGGCTGATGCGTTCAAAGCGGTTCTCGGTCGCGCCGAACGTGCGCTAGTTAATGAGCTTGTCGATGTTCGCAACAAGCTCTCTCACAACGATACCTTCTCCTACGACGACGCCGAGCGCGCGCTCGATTCCATGCGCCGTCTGATGGAGGCGATCAGCGCCGGCGAGACTGCCGAGCAGCTCTCGAAGATGCGCGACACCATCTTGCGGACGAAGTTTACCGAGCTTCAGCGCAACGAGGAGCGGCGCAAGACCCAGCGCCTGGAAATCTCCGTCGAGACGGTGGCGGGTCTGCTTCCGTGGCGCGAGGTGGTGGAGCCGCACCAGGATGTTGCAACCGGCGAGTTCCAGCAGGCCGAGTTTGCGGCCGATCTCGCCAAGGTGCATTCGGGTAGTGCGCCCGCCGAGTATCGCGACCCGCGCCAGTTCTACAGCCGCACCTATCTGACCGAGGGGCTGAGCTCGCTTCTGGTCGGGGCCGCCAAGCGGCTGTCGGGCAGCAGCGGCGATCCGGTCGTCGAACTGCAAACCAACTTCGGCGGCGGCAAAACGCACTCGATGCTGGCCCTCTACCACATGGCGGGGCCGACGCCGGTTCAGGACCTGTCGGGTCTCGATCAACTGCTCGAGAAGCACGAACTGACCGTACCCAAGAACATCAAGCGCGCGGTGCTGGTCGGCACCTCGCGCGGGCCGCAGGACGTCCTCAATGCCGAGGGCGGCCGCAAGATCCGCACGACCTGGGGAGAACTGGCGTGGCAGCTCGGCGGCGCCGAAGCTTTCGATATGGTTGCGGAGAATGATGCCAACGGCATTGCGCCAGGCTCGCACCTGCTCGAGACGATCTTCAAGAAGTACGCCCCATGCCTGATTCTGATCGACGAGTGGGTGGCGTATCTGCGTCAGATCTATCGGGTCGAAGGGCTGCCGTCGGGTTCGTTCGATGCGAACCTCTCGTTTGTCCAGTCGCTCACCGAAGCGGTCAAGGCGAGCCCTGGCACCTTGCTGGTCGCCTCCTTGCCTGCGTCGCAGATTGAGGTCGGGGGTGAGGGCGGTCAGGAGGCGTTGGCGCGTCTCAAGCAGACCTTCAGCCGTGTCGAATCTTCATGGCGCCCCGCCAGCCAGGAGGAGAGCTATGAGATTGTCCGGCGGCGGCTGTTCAAGGAGATCTCCGGCGACAAGTTCCATCACCGGGACAACACGCTGAAGCAGTTCGCCAAGCTCTATCGCGAGAACGCCAACGACTTCCCGCAGGGCTGCGCCGACGAGGATTACCGGCGCAAGCTGGAGAAGGCCTATCCGATCCACCCCGAGCTGTTCGACCAGCTCTACACGAGCTGGGGATCGCTGGAGAAGTTCCAGCGAACGCGCGGCGTGCTGCGCCTGATGGCGCAGGCGATCCACGAGCTCTGGATGAACGGCGACCCGTCGGTGATGATCATGCCGGGCAGCGTCGCGGTGAGCTCGCCGCGGGTTGAGCCTGAGCTGCTCCATTATCTCGACGTGACCTGGCAGTCGATCATCGCCGGTGATGTCGATGGCACCGCGTCCACGCCTTACAAGATCGACCAGTCGGCCCCCAACCTGAACCGCTATTCCGCGACGCGGCGCGTCGCGCGCGCGATTTTCATGGGCACGGCACCGACGCACCAGCAACAGAACACCGGTCTCGACGACAAGCAGATCAACCTTGGCGTCGTGCAGCCGGGTGAGCGGCCGGCGATCTTTGGCGACGCGCTGCGGCGGCTGACCAACCAGGCCAAGTTCATGCACGCCGATCTCGGGCGCTACTGGTACTCGATGTCGGCGAGCCTCAACCGCATCGCGGCCGACAAGGCAGCACAGATCGAGACCGCGCTCGTCCTGATGACGATCGACAGCGAGCTGAGCAAGTATGTGAACAGCCTCGCTGATCGTGGGCACTTCGATGCTGTGCAGGTGGCGCCGGCCTCGTCCGCAGAAGTGCCGGACGAAGCTGGAGGCGTGCGGGCAGTCGTGCTGGGCGTCGCGCATCCGCATAATGGCCGCGAGGGTTCCGAGGCGTTGGTCGAAGCCAAGGACATCCTGATGCAGCGTGGCAGCACGCCGCGCGTCTATCGCAACATGCTGGTCTTCATCGCCGCGGATTCCCGCCAGCTCGACAATCTGAAAGACGCCGTGCGAGCGTCACTCGCCTGGGGCGAGATCGTCCGCGACACCGAGCGGCTCAACCTGACGCAGAGCGACAGCGCGCTGGCCAAGGCCAAGCTGGCTGAATCAAACGAGACGATGAAGACACGCCTGAAAGAGGCATGGTGCTATCTTCACTACCCGGCACAGGAGAGCGCACAAGCCGATGTCGAATGGGTCTCGGGCAAGATCCCGGCTCAGGACGGGCTGCTGGCGCGGGCCAGCAAGAAGCTCGTGGCCGAAGAAGGGTTGCTCACGGAACTGGGCCCGACGCGCCTCGATCGCGACCTCCAGAAGTACATCTGGAACGGCAAGCCGCATCTCTCGCTCAAGGATCTGCGGGAGTATCTCAATCGCTACATCTATCTGCCACGCCTGAAGAACCAGGAGGTTCTGATCAAGGCCGTGCAGGCCTCCGTAAGCGGGATGATCCCGGGGCCCTTCGCTTATGCCGAGCGATGGGACGAGAAGTCGGACATCTATCTGGGCCTTGCCATCGAGCGCGCCGCGAACGCGGCAGTCGTGATCGACAGCGAAAGTGTCATTGTTAAGCCTGCTGTGGCCGAGGCCCATCGACCGGCTCCGGTGCAGCCTGGTAGTGGCGGGGGTGCGCAAGGCCCAGGCGAGAAGTCGCCGGATACAGGGTCACAGCCAGACGGCGGTACGCCCCAGGCTCCGCCTGCTGAGAGGAAGCCAACCCGCTTCACCGGCAGCGTGATGATCTCTTCGGAACGACCAGCCCGCGAAATCCATCAGATTGTCGAAGCTATCGTCGAGCAGCTCACGACGATCCCGGGGAGTTCGGTGAAGCTGAAGCTAGAGATCGACGCCGAAGTGCCATCGGGGCTCGACCGAGCAAAGGTGCGGACGTTGGTAGAAAACGCCAATACGCTCGGGTTCATCGACAAGGCGGTCGAGTAAATGAGCGGGGCCGGGCCTGTTGAACGCGACCTGATTTTCATCTCCAAGGCGACGCCTGGTGATGACCAGTTTGTGTTGTGGCTCGCGCCGCGGCTCGAAGCCGCCGGCTACAAGGTCTTCGCAGACATTTTCGATCTTGATGCCGGGGACGAATGGCGCGGCAAGCTTACTGCAGCGCTTCAGACTCGTGCGTTCAAGATGCTGTTGTGCTGTAGCGACGAGACGCTCGCCAGGAGGGGTGTTCGCGAGGAGATCGCCATCGCGGAAGACCTGACGAGACAACTTCAGGATCCCAATTTCATCATTCCATTGAAGATTCGTGCCTTCCAAAAGCTCTTCGGCATCGGCGGCCTGCAGTATGTCGACTTCGAGAGCGGATGGGCGACGGGGCTGGCAAGCTTGCTCAAATCGCTCGAAAGGCAGCATGTGCCCAAGGCTGGCGGCGGCATCATTCAGCCCGAATGGTCCGCTCATCTGCGTCGGCGCGCAGTCGAGATCGAGGCGGTTCCCGAGGTCCTGACGTCCAATTGGCTCCGGATATTGAGGATGCCGGACAAGCTCAATCACCTGGTGCCTAACAATCGTGCCAATGAGACGTTGCTGCGTAAGCTCGGCGCGTCCTTCGAATACCCGATGGCGGAATTCGGCGACGGTTTCCTGACCTTCGCCAGCCCAATGGACCTGGCGGAACATTTCGAGCGGGTGGGGCCGTTTCACGCCGAGCGTGACTTCGACGTTCTCGATCTACTCGAGAACGGGTCATCGGACGCGGGGATCGACAGCCGCGATGCCCGGTCGATCATGATGAATCTCTTGCGCCAGGCATGGGAGAAGCATTGCGCCCGCCAAGGGCTTCTTGCGCATTCGTTCTCAAGCGGACTGTCCTTCCACGTTGGCGACAAAAGACTGGGCCTCAAGAAGCGCGTCTCATGGGGGCGCCAGGGTCAGAGCCGCAATTCAATGCTACGCGGTGTCGCCCGCAAGAAGATCTGGGAATACGGTGTAAGCGTAATTCCCAGCCTCTTCCCTTACCCTCATATGCGGCTCAAGGGCCGCGTGCTGTTTTCTGACATCGGCGAGCAAAACAAGCCGATCGCTATTCCAGACCCCAAAACTCAGTTTCGCCTTCGGCGTTCGATCTGTTCAGCTTGGCGGAACAAGGCTTGGCATGGGCGTGTGATGGCGTTCATGGAGCTGTTGGCTGGCGACAGTCCGTATGTCGACCTTGCCGTCGGCTCGGGCGGTAGCATTACTCTCGATGCGATGCCGATCCAGTTCACAGCGCCTGTAACCGCGCGCCAGACCAACAGACTGGGCGAGGACGCGGAAGAAGCCGATCCCACAACGCTAGGCGGCCACTTCGAGGAGGCGGACGCTTGATCGAATTTTCCGAGAAATCCGTTCCGGTTCTCTACATTCCGGAACCACCACTGGGTTTTGGGCACGGGCAGGCTTCGGATCATCCGAAGGACGGCCTTACGCTTTACGGGCCTGCGTCAAAGCCTGATCGTCCGCAGATTACGATAGGTGCGGTTGGTACAAAACATGGCCTAGACCTCCTGTGCCGCTGGCTCGATGCAATCAGCAACCCCGTCGCAATTCCGCCTCGGGGTCAGCGCGACAAAGAGTTCCGGCTTCATCTGTCTGATTTTCCCGGTCTCGAGGAGGCCTTCGGCATCCGCGCCGATCCCGGCGGTATGATTAAATGCGAGATTGATCCTGCGGATATCCGTGCTGCGATTGCGATCGAGAACCATCACGAGGCGGTGGCCACAACAACAAAGCTGTTCATCGACCCGATTGAACGCCACGCGAAAAATGAGGAGCGGACGGTAGACGTTTGGATCTTTGTTGTGCCGGAAATCGTCTTCGAAACCTGCCGCCCAGTTGCGGGTCAGCGCCGCAAGGTCGAGCTTCTCAAGGGGGAATTGTCCCGGCGCCAGAAGGGGCGCGTCGACCTTCCGCTACTGGCCGGTGTTATTGATGACACGCTTGAAGCAGTGTTCGATGACATTCCCGACTTCCACCGGCAGGTAAAAGCGAAGCTTTTGAAGCTGGGCATGACATCTCAGCTTGTTCGCGAGACAACCCTTGCTCCTGAAGAGTTCGTGAACAAGGCAGGATATCCGAAACGTGGCACTCAGGATTCCGCCACCGTCGCTTGGAATTTGGCCACAGGCCTGTTCTACAAAACGCAGGCGGAACCCCCGTGGAAGATCGCCCGTATGCGGCCAGGCGTCTGCTACGTCGGCTTGGTGTTTAAGCTCCTTCCAAATCACGCTGACAATCACGCCTGCTGTGCGGCGCAGATGTTCCTGAGCGAAGGAGACGGTGTCGTCTTTCGCGGGGCGAACGGGCCGTGGCAGACTGAAAACAGAGAGTTTCACCTCAGCGATCTGGCGGCCGAAAACCTGATCAAGACGGTTCTGGATACCTACAAGCAACGCTTCGGAACTTATCCAAAAGAGCTGTTCATTCACGGCCGAACCAAGTTCAACGACGCGGAATGGGAGGCCTTTAGCAAAGCCGCGCCCGACGGCACCAATATCGTAGGCGTGCGTATCCAATCGACGCACGGCGAGACCAAGCTCTTCCGCGATGGCGATTATCCGTGCCTGCGCGGCACGGCGATCCAGCTCGGAGACAAAGATGCTTATCTGTGGACCACGGGGTATGCGCCACGTATCGATACCTATATCGGTCCCGAGACGCCGAACCCGTTGTTCGTGACCGTGCTCCGCGCGAGCGGTGACTATCCCTCCATCGAGACGGTGCTGGCAGACATACTGGGTCTCACGAAAATCAATTACAACGCCTGCAATTTCAGCGACGGGTTGCCGGTCACCATTCGTTTCGCGGACAAGGTCGGCGAAGTGCTAACTATGGGCAGCGCTACGGGAGCAGAGCGACAGCCGTTCAAGTTCTACGTTTAGGGGCGTCGGACGTGCGCTGGCCACCTTTGCTGTTCCCGGGCTACTCGATCCGAAGACTGAGTCCTGTTATGGAGGACTGACGGTACTTTCAGGCGGCCGCCGGAGTTGCGCTGGGCAGGCAAAAAACGGGTCTGAGGGGCGATTGACCTCGATAGATGCCGGAACCGCGAAAATATTTTTTCTGGCAGTTTTTTCAATGAAATCAAAAGCGTAGGATTTTGACGGCCTCACAGTCGGAGAATGACCGTCAGACCGGGTACTTACCATCGAGTTTTCAAACACTTATGCGAGATTCGGACAATCGAGTGGGAGTGACGGCCCGAGGCCGTCATCCCGAGCCTTTGCGAGGGATCCAGGCCCGAGCCTTCGCGAGGGACACCCAAAGCACGGACCTCCTCCTGAGGAGGCCGCCGAGCAG
>Ga0255173_1000065_pt1 | contig 45214 bp, 58 predicted proteins | sample Atl_Atl_RepA_8d_FD_183175 | JGI IMG/M metagenome (GOLD analysis project Ga0255173, IMG submission 183175) | Freshwater microbial communities from Altamaha River, Georgia, United States - Atl_Atl_RepA_8d | ecosystem: Environmental > Aquatic > Freshwater > River | place: USA: Georgia | collected...
CAATATATCATCGCTGGCTTTGACACGCCATGGAGTTTCTACTTTGATTGCAGAATGATGATATTCTTTATTTGTTGGTGCTACTTCTTTAGGTAATAACGGTTCAGTCTGCTCTGGACTGTGCCAGCTTACATAGTAATCTGTGTTACTAAAAGTATACCTGTCACTGTATCTTTTAAAAAGAAATGGAGTTTCCCAACTTATTTCTCTATGTCCTGCTCCTGTTTTAATAATAAAATCTGCAGGTGCTCTAAGAACATATCCAGTATTAGTGATAGTTTTAATCGCAGGACAATTTAAAACTGTTTGTTTTCCTTGTTCGGGTCTATTACGTTTAGTATTGCCTAGTCCGTTCCAGTCTCTATCAACTTCAGAAGTATTAATTATCGGATAAGCGATCGCAACATTAGGATCTAATGAATAAAATCTTACCCAACTCTTGTTTTTCTTAAACCAACCTAACACTTTATCTCCAATTGTCTACTACAAATTGATCAGTAACATCCTGAGGTTTAGGGTCACCGTGGAAAACTGTCACACAGCACTCTGGATGGATATTTACAGTATGTAGCGGATTTTTAAATCTTCTTTTACCGTTTTGGATTGTGAGATCTTCTCTTCTTCGGATCTCCCATTTGTAACTTTGTATCCATTCCAACGGCCACCATTTGATTCTATCCTTTGAAGTTTTCCATATCCAATCTTGGTCACCGGGTAATCGCATAGCATCAGACGGACTTCTTTTGAAATCTCTCCATATATGACTTTGCTCTCCGTGGTTCCATGCCATGACAGAACTGTTAAGATATTGCCATGAAGGATAAAAATGTCGATTAAAATCTCGAATACCCAAGAAATCAGTAGTCCATACTGTAGCCAATTTATCAATGTTTGCGTGTATAACTACATCGAGATCAAAATATAAAATCCTTCCGGATATAGGTAAGCTAGGATCAAACATATGAACTTTATGCCACCATCCTTTGGAGTATCCTGCATTAGGTTGCGTTATATTTTTTACACCTTGTATGGTATGATTGCTGTCAGTCAAACATACAAATTCATATGGGATGGTCATATTTCGAGCCACCATATTTCTTAGGCGTTCAACATAGTCCATGCCGTATCGATTGCCGAACCTAACACAAAGAACAGTTATTTTAGTGTTAGGGTCGTAAGACTTTCTAGCTACCTCTGCATCTTTTTCTGCACGTCGGATAGCCTTGAGTCTTTTTCTTTCTTCTTTACTGAGATTTTCTGGATTTGACGTATCCATCTATGGTCACCAATTCTTCTAATGTGTTTCTTAATTTATCTAGGCGAACCATATTAGGCCCATCACTAGGAGCATTATCCGGATCTTCATGTGTTTCCATAAACACTCCGGCAACACAGCCAGTGGCTACAGCGGCCCTCGCCAAGTATGGGACCATTTCGCGGTCTCCGCCTGAGACTGTTCCCATTCCTCCAGGCTGTTGGACAGAATGAGTAGCATCAAAGACCACTGGATACCCGGTGCTTGCCATAATGGGTAGACTACGCATATCAACAACAAGATTATTATATCCATGAGTGTATCCTCTTTCACATAACATCACACGCTCATTTCCTGTCGAAGCAATTTTTGCAGCGACATTTTTCATGTCATGGGGAGCAAGAAACTGTCCCTTCTTGACATTTACTGCGCAGCCTGTTTTACCTGCGGCTAAAAGTAAATCGGTTTGTCTACACAGAAACGCAGGAATTTGTATAACGTCGATACCAGCATCTGCGACTAGCTCTGCTTGATATGATTCGTGGATATCTGTAAGAACAGGAATCCCAAATTCGTGTTTGATCGAATTTAGAATTTTTAGACCTTCGTCAATACCTATACCTCTTTTTGTAGAGATACTAGATCTGTTAGCCTTATCAAAGCTACTTTTATAAATCAAATCTAAATCTAAATCATCACAGATTTCTTTTATGCTACCTGCTAAAAATTCTGCATGATCTTGACTTTCGATTTGACAGGGTCCGGCGATAATAAAAATTTTATTGTCGTTGCCGGCAACGATTCGGTTAATATTAAATGTGCGCATATTATTATTTACCAGTGTCTAATCACACCAGCGATAATAAAACAGTTTGTGATTAGGTATGAAAGAATAATTAGAGTGCGAACTAGTGCTACCCAATCAGCTTCCTGACGAGTAGCACCAGCTTTTTCTCCCAGGGCTTTAGCCCAGATGCGCCATATCTTACGCATCGCCCTCATAGGTCGCGGAGTTAGCACCGTGTTCAAATACTTCTACAGATTTAACTCTGACACTTGGATTGATAGGATAACGCATATTACCGCTGGCTAATAGTTCAGCCATCTTGTCGTAACACATTTTAGCAAACATTTCGCAACCAACAGCAGGAACGATTCGCAAATCGCAAATGCCCTGTCGACGATATGGTTCTACTTGAACCCGTTCTGGATTGCCATCGTGTTCTGGATTTGAACTCCAACCTGACATTTCTTTAAAACGATCTAACATAGGATCATCTTCGGCAATAACCAAAGTATGATCAAACATATGGTCAGCCCATTCTTTGAATACCTTAAGACCACCAAAGTCCATACACCAGTTTTTATCGTCTAGTGTGTCGCATTCAAAGATGAGTTTAATGCCAATTGAGTAACCGTGAAGTGTTGAGCAATGGCTGTGTGTGGCACGCCATTGTCTAAAGCAGCATGACAGACCTCTGTCGTTGCCGTAAGTTTTTGTTGAATAAAATTTCGCCATCTCTTGCCTCCTGTAAATCAAGCGAGTAAGTTTGATGACATGCAGAATTTATAAAGCGGGGTGAATGCCATTGAAGACCGCTGTGCCTCTGTGTGTATATGTAATTATATTACGACTGTATTTATAATGCAACGAATTTCACATTATTTTTTTGCCATTCTCTAGGCATAGACCAATCTTTAGAATTGTGAATGATATATTTTTTATCTACAAATTTATCAAATATTTTTGATATTTGGTAAATCCAATAACTGGGGTCAATAGGTTGACTGTTTGGATCGGAATAGTTTTCTGTGCCTTTATAAATGTTATTAACTTTATTATTTGACGAATATAAATCGAAACCAAAAATATGTATTTCTGACGACTCTAATAATGATGCTATCAAAATAGCGTAAGGGCCACTACCCCAATGAAAAGGTTGGTCTTGCCTATCTATACTTTTATAAGGAAGGTCTGGAACTTGACGTATGCTTTTGTTCTTTTTGATCTTTCTAAAGTAGTGATACCAATCTTCTCTAACATAGATCAACGTTTCTGGGGGAGTATTTTTTGTAGCTTCTTCAGCCATCCTTCGATCGCAGCATACTAAATGATCGACTACTAGATCTCTATGAATAGCATTGCAGCCAACTATTATATGATCAGTTTTTAAACTGTGAAGGTCAAGATGTCGACGGCTTTCGCCGTTGCCTAACACTGCTATTTTCAATTTAGGTTATTGTGCCGAACGGATTCCATTCACCAGGATCGCCTGGACGAGTGCATACCCATCCTATGCAACCTCTCGGCTGTGGATTTGAGTTCCAGACGATATCACCTTTGTTAAAGTTACCTTTAGTTGGTGGTAATTCTGAAACCATATGTAATTTATTATTCAATCTTACAGCACCGGCAACGTGTAAATCGACATTTGGATCCGGTGTCTTAACACCTAGGGATAGTTTGCCGTTTACCGTTACTTGAATTGGTGTTCGATTAAAGTTTCCTAGGATAATATCACCGTTGGCTTTTACTGAGATTCTAGGAGTATTGTCAGTTACTATATCGAAATCTGTTGAAGCAAAAGTTCCTACGACTCCGTGGAAAGTTTCTGAAGTGCCTAACATCACCTCGATGCCCATTTCTGCTACAGAAAGAGCAGCGTTTGGTGATTCTGTTCCAAACCCTAATCTATTGATATCTGAATTATAATATAGATAGTTGTCTATGCTTACAGAGCCATCGACGATAAGACCTTTTAGTCGTCCTACTTCTCTTAGAGAACTTTTTGTAACAGTAGATCCTAGTTCTTTTGAATCTAGAACTTTAATACCGTTAGCATAGAACCCCTTGTCTTTTGCTACTTCGATGTTTTCAGAAGAGACAAAACGATCTGGTTCAGTTAAAAGAAATTGTTTTGTAGTGCCGTGACCACTAAAAATCATGCCTTTTCCGTAATTTGTTTCGCCTTGTTGTGCATGAAAATCTAGAAAAGGCTTATCAAATGCGGCAGTTTTATCTGCGGCAATGGCTTTTAGGGCTTGTGCTAAAACGTCAATAGATTGATCTAGGGATTGATTATTCATATGAATATTTATCAATCCCTAGAAAGTTTTGAATTTAGCTTACTTTGAGCAGTATAGTTTCTTCGTTAATACGGCCGTTGAGCTTAATATCTACTGCTTTAATGTCCTCTAGGAACTTGCGCAGAGCTACTTTGCCCGAATCTTTAAAACTCTTAAGCTGTTCATCTGGCTTGCGCAGAGTCTTTTGCACACTCTTGATTTCATCGTAGCCTGTGATAGTAGTTCCTTTGACACCAAGCTCGTTAAACTCTCCGGCAACATACTTGCCCAGTTTGCGAGTTTTAGTATTGTAAACCCACAATTCCTTAGCACCAATGATATCTGTAGGATTGATACTAACCAGTTTTAGAGTTTGCTCAGTTTTCATAAACTTGAGTTTACCCACAACTTTTTCTGCAGGAACAGCCTTGCGAGCACGTGGCTTTTTATTAACTTTGGCTTCTTGCATCAGCATATCGCAGGCGCTAAGAATATCGTTATAAAAAGAAACAATTTTTTTAATCTGTGCTTTGCTCAAATGACTGTAGCCTTCTTTGAGCTGTTCGCATTTACCCTCTTGCAATTCGATATACTCGTCATATTGACGTTTGTATACATCTTTAATAATACGGGCATGAGCGGCTTTGGCCTGTTTGCCCTTGAGCAAATTAAGAACTTTGAACTGTTTTGGATCAAATGCTTCGGGATCTAGACTAAAAGATTCAACTGCATCTTCGATTTCCTCAGTCATTTTATAGGCAGCTTCACGAACGCGATCTTGGATAGAAACTACGATCGCAGTTTCTTTTTTCTCAGTAACTTCTTCTTCCTCTGTGTCCTCTTTACCTTCTGCAATGACTCGATTGATAGCTTCTTCTAACCATTTGGCACTATCACGACCTTCGTTAAATCCTGCATGAACTTCGGGCATGCCACGAAGTAGACATGCTGCCAACCCGCCCATGGTTCCAGAACAACGATTATCTTTGGTCTTTTTAAACTCTGCAACGCTATCAGGATGCCATCCTTGGCCTTTCATCCATTCAACGACTTTAGGTTTGAGGTCTTTAGAACTAAATTCCAAACGATAATATTCCATAGCTACTCGAAAGTGACGAGTAAACTGTTCAGCATCCCAGTCCTCTGCACCATCCCAACGTGGGCTGAGATCTTTGTTTTTATTCTGACGGATAGCGATGCTTGCTTTTTTGAGCTTAGATGCCATTTGGATTCACTCCTATTCGTTTAACAATATGTATATTATAGCACCAAATAGACATGTTGTCAACCTTGCTCAAATCGTTCTACTTCTTCCAAATCGCCGTCAATTTCTTGATAAACGATAGTTTGGAAATATCCTAGATCTAGATTGGCTTTGGCCAATTCTAATGCTTCTTTTCTGCTACTGGTGGTTTCTAGCAATTCTTCGTGAAAGGCTTCGTCCACACCCCAGACCTCGTAAAGTTCCCAGGTCATGATAAAATATTAATCTCCTATTAGGTTAATCAAACTTAGTCCAATCTCCATCGGGCGCCACTGCCCAACCAAGACGTTGGAGATCATTCCGGATCTCGTCGGTTATACAGCCTTCCGGCACGTATCTGTCAACAACAGACTTTCTAGCTAATTGTTCTTCGGTAAATTCTTCGTTTTCTTTAGCAGGAGCATATACTCCTACATCTCGAATACCGGAACAATACCAATCGATATAATCACCTTTTTGTTGCATGTCGGCAACGATGCCTCCGGCATAACGCCAAGAAGCACCCCACTCTTCATTTTTAAGGATGGGAATAACATCTAATTTAATGAACCCGTTGTTACACATGGCCGCATACAAATTTTGAGCATAAGCATCGTCAGCACGAACTTTCTCTAAAATCCAATCAGTGGTTAGGAGATCGTATTCCATGTTATTGATTCTACTTTGGGGATCGTCAAACTTGTGCTCATGATCGTTGAGAATTTGATCGAACATGTCAAGATAGGCCTCGTTTACAGGTTCGCCTTTTTCTGCCTGACGCTTTACATAACCTTCCTTTTGGAAGGTATGTCGTTCAGGGCTTTTTGAAATCTTTGACATCTTGAATTGCTTTCTTTAGAGTCTCGGCATAGTTGAAAGCGGTTTGTTCATTCATTGTTAATACAGTTTGATGCTCTAAGTAACCTTTAGTAAGTAAGGTCCAGATCTGTTTGAAACGATTCATCGACCACCAAGGTGATTTTACGGTTGCATATATTGTAACATTGACCCCTATATCTTCTGCTTCTATCCAAATATCATGAGTATGGTCTTCCGAACCACATTCACAAACAACGTGATACATTTTGGTATCACCCCAATCGTTCTTTTTTAATATACCTTCTGCTGGTGTTTGTAGTTTCATATTAGTTATCGAATGTTTTAACTTGATCTCGTTTATCATAAATGCTTTTGACAATGCGTTGATAGTCTTCTTCGCTCATACATGTCCTATAAAGACTCAAGGCCTGTGTAGTCATTACTGCCGCTATTTCTAGCGAACTATAATCCTCTAACATAAGTCCAGTAAACTGTAGATACTTAGCATACAATTCTTCTGTCTTATGTTCTTCACCGCCTATGTTTTCATTGAATAGCATTTTTTTGTCTCTGATGTTTATATTCTCTTTTCAACCACCATTTAAATTTTTGAAAATATTCTTCGTAAGAATATTTTGGCAAATTAGCATCGAGGTGCTCGTCACAGTTTTCCAACCATAGATTTCGCACCCAATTCCTAAACGGAGAAAATTTTAAGTCCATAGTGATTGTCTTACTTTAATTAAACGAATCATCATTTCTTCATCTTCTTGTTCGTATTGTGCTTCCAATTCACGACTCTTGTCAAGAGCAGTTTTACACATTTCTGCCATTTCGGGAGTTTTATCTTCCATATCTAAAAGATGATAACCCTTTTCGCGGCGAAGATTGCAGTAAGCAGTCCAACCACTAGCATCGTGAACATCTGGGCGATTTGGATAAACTTCCTTCCACCAAGTATAAAGCTCTAGGATTTCTTTAGCAGCTTTGGCTTGATATGTAGGTTCTTCCTGTTCGCCTTCTTCGATAAACTCTTTATTGGTTAGAGTCATTGCCCACTTCAAGTAGTCAACACCAGCTTCTGGACAACGCCAGTTTCGATACCAACGACGCCACCAAGGATAGCTGTGCTTTTTACGAGCTTCATCATCCCATACACAATGATGCCATGCTTGCTCTACTTCAACGAATTCAACAAGTTCGTTAAAAAGGCATGGCAGGAATCTATTCCCAACATCGCACCAAGTGCCACGCTTGATATCGCGAGGGCTAGCAGTAAGACAATGAGTTCTAGTAACAAAGCGATTGTTAATATAATATCTAACATCATTAATCCTTTCTGGAATCCAGCACCAAACGTTCTGGATTTTGTCCAAGCCTTCTTCAGCAATCCACCAACGGATTGGATATTTGGCTTTAGCAGCCTTTTCCCATTCTGCCCATTCCTTGCCTGTTCCGCACTTTAATTTGGTAGTGCCACGGATCCAATCAGCGAATGGTGAGCAGGTCCAATAATTTCTCATGTATAATCCTTCTCAGACTTAGTAGTCGAACACTTTAATTATACTATCTTTTAAAAAACCTGTCAAGATGGGTCAAAAACGAATCAAAATTTTCTTTGATATCCGGCTAAATTGAGCATGATCGAATACTGCTCATAGGCTTTTTGGACAGCAGGATTGGTATTACGATAATGTGCTTCTTCTCGTTCTTTGTCCATAAGGGTTTGGAACATATCAATCTCACCTGGACTGTGTCGTTGCCATTTGAAAAACCGACGTTCCATTTCTATAAGAGTGCGAAGTCTACTCTCTGGTATTTCTAAAGTAATAACTTTTTCAGTTTCGTATTCTACAACATCATTGCGAATGATATCGGCACGTTCTGGGTCTGTAAAGAATCTGGGAGGATGATATCGTGCCCTACGCTTTTGATCGTTCAGAACACGAACTTCATAATTTTCACAGAACTGTTTTACTTCTTCATTCATTGATGATTTCTCTTACCATCAAATACACAAATAAAATAAAGATTCTCATCGCCTGTGTTATGCACACGATGGAATACTCCGTCTTTGATTAAAACTGTGTCGCCTGGATATACATCAAAGTGATCAGCATCTAATTCCATTCGTCCGTTACCACGAATAAAGAAATATACTTCTTCTTGTCCTTCGTGTCGATGTCCGCCGGTAGATTTGCCAGGCTTAAGATCTGTAGAACTAACAATTAAATTCTTTAATTCTGTATTATCTTGGACGGTATATCGATCGTCTTTTTTGACAATTTCACCGCCGATGTCGTGAGCACCGTATTTCATTTTGCGATTAAACTTTCTGTCATAGGAAATATAGCAGCGATTGCCTTAGCACAGGCTAATGCCACTAGCTGATGTTCTTTTTGTGTGCCGTTTCCAGAACGTAATTCTATGAAATGCACCCATGATCGTAATGTGCCATTCATGTAAAGTTTACTTTCGATGTTTCCTTCTGGCAATACACTACGAGCTTGTTCCTTAGCTATGCCATTCGTGACAGCCCAAGTGTAGGCTTCACGAGCGGCTCTAATGACACTTTGTTGTTTTTCTTCCCATAAACGTGCGAGCTCTCTTTGCTCAGCGTCTGCCATATCCAGTTCGACAGAATTTTGTCTGTTTTTGGTGTCCTGCAGTCGTGCTTCTCTAGTGACGAAGTTAAGATCTTGTGTAGGGTCAGCGTATCGTTGACTAAATTCTTGGAAGGAAAAACTTCTGTGTCGAAGAATCTGTCTTGCGATATCTCGGGTTGTGGTGATTTCCACACACGCTGATACCATTTCAAGGGGCGACCAGTGGGCGTGTTTGACCAAGTATCGAATAAGTTTTTCTGATGTTTCTGTATTGAATTGGTTTGAGGGATTGCTGACACGGGCGCAATACGCGATGAGTTCTTGTGCATCGTCGATGCCCATGTCTGCAAATTCTGCTGTTGGTTGTGAATAGGATACCAAGCGAACATCCATTATGATTCCTTTAAAATTTTCATTATTTTTTCTTTTTCAAGAAGATCTTTTTCGAGTTCCATATATTGTTTACGCAACTCTTTTAATTTTTCCCAACGTTCTTCTAATTCTGGATTTGGTTTAAGAATACCTAAGCGTTCTTCGATCTTTTCTATAGCCTCAGTTAAACTTTTCTCACCAATTTTTATATCAGCGCCATCTCTCATAGTTAAACCGGAACCATCTATATGAACGGTGCTGGTAGAGGAATTCCAATTAACTCCAAGACCTGCACCTGTGCCATATATTCCACTACTACCCGCACCGCCATTAGAAATGGTATAACTGGCTCCACTAGCAGTGGTAGTCCAGGATGATGGTATAGTAACTGATGTAGCCATATTGTCTAAAGTTATAGTGTCGATGCCGCTGCTAGATAATCCATAACTAGGCTGCGCGGCACCGTAATTATAACTTTCTCCAAGGTCAAGAACAATAGTATTATTGTCTTGATCAGACATATTACTTGCTTGCTGCTTTTGCTTCTTTACGAGCGTTCTTTTCTTCGGTGATTTCATTACGACGAGCCTTTACTAGTTTGGCTACTTCTTGTAATGCTTTACGAGCTCTAGTTCCGGCAGCGCCGTTACCTGCTGTAAATTTAGAATCTTCGGATAAAAATTCTTCAAACTGTGCTTTTAATTGTTCTACTGTATTTGACATATAATGTTTCCTCTTGTTAGTAGTATTCTACTTATAATAGAATTTGGTGTGGTCGGTAGGATTCGAACCTACAAGGGCTGTGCTTACAGCGGCGCCCCATTCCCAAGTGCGTTTCTCAACGGACCGGAGGTCTGCCATATTCCACTCACGACCACAAGTATATTATATAACCGTGTTTTAAAATAATCAACCTCTAAGTGATTAAATATTATCAGTTTATGAATCATCAATTTCAAAAAATCCCATTTAAAGATATAGTGCGTTTTGGACAACGCACAATGCTAGGAAGGCCTTTGTTTTCAACAAGTTGGATTCTAGGAAGATTCTGTAATTACTCATGTTCATATTGTTGGCCTTATGCTCGTAGCGACAAATTGGATTTTCAAGATCTAGAAGTATATACTCGAACTGTAGATGAAATCAAACGACAAGCTAGACAAAATGGATTTACAGAATTCCATTGGAGTTTCAGTGGCGGTGAACCAACTGCTTATAAACATCTGCTTGATTTGATAAAACATTTGGACGAAAAAGAAAGTTCTTATCAAAGCGTTCACATGACTACTAATCTCAGCCCTGGCATCAATTGGTGGAGGAAGTGGGCCGAAGTCACTTGTATGTTACAAAGACGAAGCATAACGGCCAGCTATCATGCTGAACATGCTCGAGAACAAGACTTTAGTGAAAAATGTCTACAGTTAATATATCAAAATGTTTATGTAACTGTTAATCAAGTTATGGTTCCAGAAAAGTTTTATGATTTATACAAGAGGTGTGAAAGATTTTATAAACTAGGAATCAATGTAACACTGAAACCGCAGAGCGATCCTACAGCTAGTCGAATAGTAGATGGTTATACAGACGAAATGATTGATTTAATGCAGACAGGATTTCCTCAAAATCAACACGGAGAAGAATTGTATCAAATAGCCCTATACGATTCTAATGGACAAGAATATTTGTTTGATCAAGCAGAACGATTTAATGCGTTTGGTTTTAATAAATTTAAAGATTGGCATTGTAATAGCGGATATCAAAGTGTTATAATAAGAAGTAATGAAGTAAAAAGATCCTATAGTTGTCATGATCAACCGTTAGGAACATTAACAGAAGGATTTAAATTGTTTGATTCTGCCACACCTTGCATTACTAATAGTTGTGTAAGTTCTGCAGACAGCAAGATACCAAAAACGAGAATCAATAATGTTTTCTAGTATAAGTTTTTTGCCGATGATCACAAGAATAAGACAAAATAAATTCTTGCCAAACGATTGTTATCATACAACAGAATGGGCCGATACTGATACTAAAGAATTATTTGAAGAAAATTTAAGAACTCAACCAGAAGATTGGTATTATCGACATAAGTCGATAACATATAAAAATAATTCTCATGGATATAGGACCAAAGAGTTTAAAGATATCAATTGGTCAAACTCTATTGTTGTATTTGGTTGTTCACATGTATATGGAACTGGGCTGGATGAATCGGATACTATTAGTTCTAACATCGAAAAAATAACTGGGATAAACACGATTAATCTAGGCCTTGGCGGAACATCAATGATTTATGCTATGCATAATTCTATTATTTTACGAGAAGGTTATCCTAGGCCCAGAGCTGTGATATACCTATGGCCAGATTATTCTCGATGCACAGAATACTTTCGTCATACCCTTCTAAACCATGGGGCTCACACTATACAGCCTGATAATATCATGGGTGTATGGAATAGCAATGATTATAATGTTAAGGTTCATGCAATTTTTATACAAAAAAATATTAGACTGTTATGGCAAGATACTCTGCTATATGAAGCGAGTTTTTTTATTAAAGACACTGCTGACCTTTTAAAGTGTAATAAATTATCTATGTGTGATTTCGCAAGAGATATGATTCATCCAGGAATACAATCTGCTCAGAAAGCTGCTATGAAAATTTCTAAGGATTTAAAATTAATTTAAAAATGGATTTAATATCAATACATAACAATTGGCGAGATGATGTATTAAACATCGATATAAATCTCGGAAATTATTGTAATTACAAATGCTGGTATTGTTGGCCCGGCAGCAATGATGGCACACATAAATTTCCTAACATAGACATTATCAAAAAAAATATAACTCATCTGATTGAGTATTATCTAAAACATTCTAACAAGCGAGTGTTTGATATTCATTTTTGTGGAGGCGAGCCAAGCCACTGGCCGAAATTAATTGATTTTGTTGAGTTCTTAAAACTAAACTATCAGTGTTTAATATCAATGACTACTAATGCTTCAAAGAGCATGGAGTGGTGGCAAAAAGCAGCACCCTATTTTGACAGAGTCCACGTAAGCTGCCATAGAGAATACAGTGATACTAGCCATCTAAAACAAGTCTGCGACTATCTTTATACTAAGAATGTCGTAGCCAGTGTGTCTGTAATGATGGATCCTAGAGACTGGGACAAGTGTATCGAAATGGTTGAAGACCTAAAGACTAGTAAAAAGAGTTGGACTATTCGATACGTTGAAATCATTGACCCCGAAGTTAATTACACCGATGAACAAAAGATTGTTTTAAAAAAATTTAGAGCTAGACGAGCTAATCTGTTTTGGTTCTTAAAAAACAACAAGTATTATGTCAGTAAAGTTACGGCTGTAGATAGTAATAATAAAAAGCATCGACTAGAGGACAACGAAGTTCTTCTAAAACGTTTGAATAATTTCTATGGGTGGTCCTGTTCTGTTGGAGTGAACTGGTTGAACATTAACAAGGATGGCATGATTGCCGGCACTTGCAATCAAAAACTCTACGGTGAAAACGAATATTACAATTTGTATGATCCGGAATTTTCCGAAAAGTTTAAACCTAAATTGCAGTATGCAGTCTGTGAACAAACATCTTGTTTATGTAGTGTTGAAACTGTAATGCCTAAATTTAGAAACAAAGATTCTAAAAAATTTATTCCATTGACACAGATAACATGAGATTAGTTTCTTTTGGATGCTCGTTGACTTACGGTGCCGGACTAGAAGATTGTTTTATTCCTCCTGATCGACCCGGTATACATCCTAGTAAAAAATCCTGGCCCTCATTAATTGCTCAAGAACTAGATATAGAATGTGTAAATCAGTCCCGTATAGGATCTAGCAATAAAGAAATATGGCATAATATTATTTCATTTGATTTTAAAGATCACGATCTTGTTTTCATAATGTGGACTTACCCAGATAGGACTTGTATTTTACATCCAAAAAAAGACAAATCTGAACAAATTGGTATTTGGTCCGAGAATAAAAAAATATTTTATAAAGATTTTTACTCGGAGTATGATGCTGAAACAATGTCAAAGTTATTTGTTAGTCATGCTAATTATTTTTTAGAAACCAAAAATATAAAGGTTTTTAATTTGGTTGTTGACAACAGGTTTAAATATATTTTTAAATTAAACAATCGAATAATTGATCATATACCCGTTTATATATGGACCCACGAAAATCAATTTCCTCTGTCTCAAGATAACAATCACGGTAACGAAGAATGTCACAGAGAAGTAGCTAGGTTAATAATGGATCATGTAAACATCGAACATTCTATACCTAAACAGAAAAAATTATCACTTTTGAAAAGATTTAAGAGACTTTTAACAAACATATGATTTTAGATTCCGAACATATTTTATTTTGGATGGATGCTATTCGAAATAGTAATGATCCTAAACGGACTTTAGAATCGTTCTGGAAAGGTCAAATAAGAAGTAAAGAATGGTTGATACAGAATCTTAGACCTCATATTAAAAAATTTATTTCTATAGATATATGCGGTGGCTGGAACGGTGTGTTAGCCAGCATGATTTTTCAAAGTGATATACCCTGTATTAACATACGCAGTATTGATATCGATCCTTCATGCGAAGAAATAGCCGAAACAATGAATAAGCCAGAGCATATGGTAGGAAAATTTCAAGCCATAACTGCTGATATGTGTGATTTAACCTACAATGCTGATGTGGTAATCAACACTAGTTGTGAACATATCACACAAGATCAATACAACCAGTGGTTGAATAATATATCACCCGAATCGTTAGTTGTTGTTCAAAGCAACAATTACGAAATACCCGAACATATTAGGATCGCAGATAGTTTAAAAACTTTTGAATCACAGAGTGATCTAGATATTCTCTGGAGCGGAGAATATGAATTACCTTTGTATAAAAGATTTATGATAATTGGTAAGTTAAAGAGATAATTTTTTTTCTATGTAAGAAAAGATTTTATGATTTTTAATTTTTTTATACTTCGTATGATCGTAATGAGATGTTTCGGACATTGCTTCTTCCGGACTTAATCCCAAAGACATCAAAGCCCATACTGTAAAATTTCCTATCTTGCTTGGCTCCTCGCCATTGATAGAATCTAGCCTCTCAGCCATTTCACTGAATTCAAAAAAATCTCCCTCATCATTTTTCCATAATACTTGGGGTTTGGTTAAAAATCCAGTATACACATCTTCGTGTGTTTTCTTATAAACGTTTAGTTCGTCGAGGGTTAATTCTCTATAGCCATACTTAGAAAAATCTTCACCAAATGCACTTAATCTATAATTTGTAGTTTTAGGAATCAATAAGGGCCAAAAGTGCCAATGCTGATCTTGCCAATTGCTTCTCAACCATTGATGGGTGTTTTCTATATCATTTTTCGTTTCGTAAGGAAGTCCTGCTATGAATGATGCAGTTCCTCTATAGTATCCTAAGGTCGACAACATGTAATTTTTAGTGTCGAGCATTAGTTGTTTATTTTTTTCTGGATCTAATCCTTTTCCTATCGTTTTCCCTGCTCGATGATTTAAAGTTTCAACTCCGTAAAAATGTCCCCAAATTCTTGCTCTGGCCAATAACTCTATTTGATGTCTATTTGCATTGAACAAATCTAATCTAATAAACCCTGTAAAGTTTGGTTCGAATCCAACACGGTTAACAGCGTTTCCTAATTTTATAATTTTTTCATCTCGTTCGTTAATAGTTTCGTCGGCTATGATATAATTTTTAATCCCCCATTTATCGTAGACATCTTTTAAATCTCGATACATGATTTCTTCAGACACAGACGTATCTTCTTTAACTCCTAGCACAGGAAACTCACAAAATTTACATTTGAATTTGCATCCTCTCGAAAGTTCTAAAGTTAGAACATCGTCTTCCGCTAGGAAATCTCTATCTTCATATTCGACTGAATAATCGTCCATAGGCCATGCAGGGTAAAAATGTAAGGCATTGATTGCCCAACCTTTATAACAGGGAACACCGGAAGGCTTTTGACCGTTTGAGAATTCATATTTGAGAATAGCCTCTACTGCTCTTTCTCCAAATCCGTAAACATAGTAATCAGCGTTTAGATCTAAATTGAAATTTTGATTGCCACCTACTATAACTATAACTTCTGGATGATGCTTTTTAAAATAATCTATAATATTTTTTACAATTGGCTCGTATAAATTCCAAGTGATTGAAATCCCAATCCATTTAATCGCATGTTTTTTATTTCTGTTGCTTACTAATTTTTTAATGTTTGTTAGATTCCAATAAGACACATAATCGATAACTTCAATGTCCCAACCTAATTTTCTAACATGAGTAGCTATCCTATAGCCGCCAGTGGATCTTCCAGTGGATGGATTATCTTTGGCAAACCCTGTGAACACAATACCATACATTATATTTCTTCTCTAATTACAGGATTTGGAGATTTACCGTTGCCGCCACAGAAAAAGGTGCATATGTTAAGTCTATCTTCCGAAGTCCATTTTCTTTGTATTTCTTTATAAAAATTTCCTGTTAATATAGTATCCCAATCATTTTTATAAAGATTAATGTGATCGTCACCGTTAGTTGTCCAAAATTCGTCCCAGCCGTGATTATAAAACTGTCCTGCAAAAGTTTTAAATTGATATAATGACGATGCTATATAACAACAGGGAAATAAGCGTCCTTCTACATCTATGTAAACTGATTGTTCTTGTTGGGCGTCACAATCGATGGTTAAATCTTTTGTATCTTCTTTCCAGGTTTTATAGTTAGGAATAAATTTTATTTCATTAACATACATGCCATCGGTAGAAGGTTCGATCGGAACATTATCCCCACCTATCAATTTCAATCCTTTCAAATCTGTAATAGGAAATCGATGAGATTTTTTTACAATAAATTCTTTAAAGCCTAGGTCTTTGGCTAAAACCCCTGCTTGATCTATTTGATGTTGGTTATGTTTAAAAACAATAAACTGCCAACTAGCGTTTCCTCCGTGTTTAATAAACGATCTTACATTTTTTATTAAGTTATTCCAGTTTACATTTACTCTATAGATATGATTAGTATTCTCTAAACCGTCTATGGCAAACATAATAGAGTCATCGGGTGATAGTAACTCTGCTAATTCTCTCCACCATTTAGGAGATTTCATTCCGCCGTTAGTTGAAACAGTTATTTTAGTATCTTTATTTTTTTCTTTTACGAGTTTTATGATTTCTAAAAAATTAGGAGCAGCACAAGGATCACCTAAGGTTCCTGCAAAATGTATTTTTTTTAAATTTTTATAAACTTCTAGGGGAATGAGATTAAAAAAATCAGCAGGTAGATATTTCTGATCAAAGGAAATATTTTCAAGCGTCAGCTCTTCTCGAAGGCACTGAGGACATCTAGCATTGCAGATAGTAGAATTTTCAATTTCAATAACTGAAATATTTTTATAGAACATTTTTACCTTTGATTTCTATCATAGACACTACTGAATTTTTATCTTTTGATTCTATTAAAAAGTTGAAGACATCCACTATGTCTTCTTTAGATATAACAGACATAATATCTATATCTCGATTATTAAAACACCATGTTAAGTTTATTAATGTATGCTTAACTTTAGATTTTCTTAGTAGAATGCTTTCTGAAAATTCTAAAATTTTATTTTTTGGATGATCGGAAGAATTCATTTTATAAGACATACTACCGAGCGTGATCAAATATGTATCTAAATCTTTTTTAGAATGTTCTTCGAACAGACTTTCTAATAGAATATTTTGATTTATATCCGGTATGCAATTGATAACGACATTATAATTATAGCTCAATTGAATAATTTTGTCAAGATTCTCTGGAACTTTATAACCGTTAGATGGAGAAACGGAGTCGAAGGATAATCTATCACAGATTAATTTTCCTATGTTCCCAGTCCCACCGACTACTAATCCTTTAATCATTGTAGAATTCCTTTTTGATTTTTTTTAGATCGTCGATAAGATCTTGGGGATAGTTTTTTCTAAAACTTTCTAGGGCTATATTTTGCAATTCTTTAAGAGAGTATACAGTATCTATGTCCCAACCATATTGTTTTAAAACAGGAGCTAGTGTTTCTCTTCTGGTATTACTAATCTGTATCATAAAATCAGTTATAGCTCGATCGTTTTCGTTGTCGGAAAATGTAAAGAACCAATTAAACGGTCTTAATATTCCATCATCGTATAAAATCCAACTGTTGGGGTGCATACTAAATTTAAGAATATTTAGAGACCACATCTCTTTAAATCGTTCTTTGATCTGTTCTTTCCAGTTAGGTAGAACTTGATCATATGAACTTCGATATCCCATCATATAAAAATCATCTTCCGGCCATCTAATATAAATCGACCTTGATCTTTCGTCAATGTCAATAACGTCTGCTACTGGTATTTTTTCTTTTGCTATGTTATAAAATTTAATTTCTCTTCGAAATCTTTCTTCTAATAGTTCTTCAGTCCACAATTTATTTTCGTCTGGATCTGTATGATAGTTAGTATCTCTGAAAAACTTCATGCAAAGAGTTTTTTTATCCGGACTAACATAGGCTGTATAGACTAAGTTAGCTCTAAATTTATCTCCGGGCTCTTCGTTAAAATAATAATCCCAAGTTGAAATATTAGTCATTCTGTTTCTATCCATTTAGAATTTGTTTGATTTATTTTTTGTTTTAGTTTTTCAAAAGCAGATTTGATAGCATTTTCGTCATGGTTGATATTACTCTGTAAGTAATAGGTGAAGATCGTGCTAGTATGTATTACAGTAGTATCGACAATTTTAGAAATTATCTGATCGCAGTCTGATATTATATCTATATGTAAAAATTCTTTCTCTATAGATTTTATATGATCCCAATTGTTAAAAATTCTTTCTAGATCTTCTCTTGATTTTAAAGATTCTTCAATACCGTTTTCAGTTGACGGCTCTATGTTTAAATTTTTTTCTTTAGCATAGCTATATGCAAAATCAAAATAATTTTTTCCATCCCAATTAGAATAGAGATGTTTTTTAAATTCTACATTATTTTTATTAATATCATAAAATATTATTTTTTTAGCGTTTGAATAAAGGCAAAGAGATTCTCCCAACAATCCGTTTGCAGGAGATATAACACAATCGTGGGTTTTTAATTCCGGAAACTTGTCCCAATGTATTACATTAAGATCGTTATAAGTTAACAAATTTTTAAATAATTGAATTATAGCATTTTGTAAAGGATCTAAAAATTCGTTCGGCTCTAATTTTTTAAATGCCTCTTCGTAATGATCAGATTCTAATTCTGGCCATATATATCCTCTTGTTGGTAGGCTAGGGAAATTCAATTTATCAATGATCCACGACAGGTTGTCACTGTTTTTATTAGGATTAAACCTCCACGACCTATCAAAATTTTGAACTTTATATCCGTTGTTTAAAACCTCAATAATTAAGTTAGTTCCGAACTGAATGTGCCTTTCTATAGTATCATCGCCATACCAAACTGATAAAGGTGCATGACCGTCATGTAGGTCTTCCTCGCTTCTAACAAACGATCTTCCTGTATCTGTTCTTTTTGTAAAGGTGATAGTATTTTTTATCGCTTTACAATTAATAATAAAACATTGATGATGAATATATGGACAAGTGTCGTGATGTGCATACCATAATATATGAGCAATCAACCCAACGCTATCGTCTATATTTTCTAATTTTTCTCTAAGATAATCTCTATCAGTTATTATATCGCCCGCTGATTGAACTACGATCCAGTCGTAGTTATTGATGTAATTATTGATCTCTACAAAATTATCAACTTCGACTAGATCATAAGAACCATCACTCCACCATTTTTGACACGCCCTGGTCAATTGTGCAGCTTTGTTGGCCATCCATTTATTTTTAATATAGGAACGAACTAGACACAAAAGAACCTTGGACTTCATATTTCTCCATAGCATTAATTAGAATTTTTTTCCATTCGTCGGTCGAGTCGTGATGATGAACTATCATGTGATATCGATCTTCTTTAGAATTATTTTGGACTGAGTGTTTATGACCGACGTTCATTGCATAAACATCTCCTGGTTGAAATTTAAGTATTTCCCCGTCACCCCAGAACCAATCGCAGCCTTCGGGGTTAGATAACGCAATATTAACTGGTTCGATATGAGGAATCGGAGCGTCAACGTGCGGAGCAATAAATCCGCCTGCTTCTAACAGCATAAATCTAACTCTAGCGAATCGGTTAGTTGGAAACACAGTCTTTAACCAGTTAACAGTTATAGGGCAACGATCCGCTGCTTTAGTCCAAATAAAATGTTTGGCAGCTTCTCCACCGTCAGTGAACCCGTAGGCATCATAAGAAGCAGGCTTGTCGTGAGAGAATCCGTATAATGAAACACTGTGCCAGCCCTTGTGATCATATTCGCCTGTTCGATAAGGTATGAACATGTCTCTAATAGCCCTGGCTTCTTCGAGCATTTTTTCGTGAGGTATTGGCAAATCTAGTTTTAAACATTTGCCTTCACTCAATAAATACTCTCTGGTCATTTTGGATTCCATAAATAATATGCTACTATTTATAGAGAGCCAAAATGATAAAAGGTATTAATGGTCACCCCTATTTTGATTTAGATCGGTATCTCGACATCGAAGGATTTATAAAACTACATGCCGAAATGTCTAAAGGAATCGTCTTATCAAAATATAAAAAAGAAGGAAATATAGTAAAACCATCTGGAGCCATGGAACCGGGTTCTTGGGAAGTTCCTTTTAAGCCCTCTTGCGTAGCTCTTGAAGAATATTATCGACTGCCAGAAGATGATCCTATTAGAGTAGCAGGACGCGAACTCGGTGAAATGGATAATCGAGATCAATTCATACAGTATCTTAAATTAGTTTTAGGTGGATATGATGCTTATCAGTTTGTGTTTTTAAAAACAGAGGATGGTGGTTGGGAAACACGATTTGATGAAAAAGCCTGGACGCCAGATGCTGAACATTTTCCTCGTTTGAAACTTTGGTTAGAGAATCTAGTCGCAGAAGGAATTTTTACACATCTCGGAAGGATCTTGTTCTTCAAACAGGAGCATGACTGTGTTCCTGTATGTCATAGAGATTTATACGGAACAGATATGGGAGTTCACGGCTACGGAACACACAGGAACGAATTTATACATATTTCTCCTAACAGTCAGAAACAGATGTATCTGTGGGATCCTGAAACAAAAGAAAAAGTTTACATACAGTCTAGAGCCTGCTGGTTCAACGATTCGGACTGGCACGGTGCCGAAAAAAGTAATACGCAGAGCTACGGACTTAGGATAGATGGAAGATTCACTGACCAGTTTCGCAGACAGCTAGGAATAGATCATTTAGATAGTTATTGATCGCACACGATCTGTAAACTAATTTTAGGAGTGAATCCTATGTTACATGATCCGTGCCATTCATTCTCATCCTCAAACAAAAATAAATCTCCAGCTTTATAATTGTTTAGACTTTCTTTTCCATAAAAGAAAATATGTCCCGGTAGATGATCCTGACAAGCCATCCAATATCTTTTAACTGGTTTTGGATCTTTGTATAGATCTTGATGTAACGGAAATACATCTCCAGGATTTAATTTACAGAACCACCAATTAGAAACATTTTTAATTTCGGTGGGGATAATAATTTCTTTATTAAAATGACTTTGATAATACAAAGACCAACCAATTTTGTAAAAATTAAAACCAGACTTTGCCCAAAGTTTAGCCAGTCCGTCTTTATAAGATTCTGGTTTATGTTCTGGTCTTCGATCACCTTCTGAAAATAGAATTGTGTCAATGGCATGCTGTGGTAACCAGGTTTGAAAATTGCCTATGTATTTCATGATAACTATATTTAATATGGAAGAACAGAGACAAAAAATTATTAAACTAGTAGAAGAAAAAACAGGATCGAAATCATTCTGTATTCTTCCCTGGATACACATGGCCACACGTCCAAATGGTGATTCTCGTCTATGCTGTGTAACCAATGCGTCTGGAGCCCACACCGGAGATTATGGAGTAGGGCTCGTTAAGAAAGAAAACGGTGAACCAGCTAACTTCGGCAAGGATAGTTTGCTCAGTGCTTGGAACAATGACTACATGAAGAGTGTTCGCAAGACCATGCTAGAAGGAAACATACCTGCCAGCTGCACCAAATGCTTCGAAGAGGAATCTAACGGAGTGGTCAGCAAAAGACTCTGGGAACACTATGAGTGGAACAAAAAGGGATTAGATCTAGAACAGTTGGTAAAAGAAACTGCCGAGGACGGAACTGTTCCTGATAAGATAAGATATCTAGATCTTAGGCTAGGACATACCTGTAACCTAAAATGTATAATGTGCAGCCCACATGATAGTTCTAGATGGACACAGGATTACGATCAGTTAGTTGCCAAAACCCGAAGCACAGTAGTTTTAAAACAAATAGGTTGGGACGTCGATAAGTTTAACAACCAGTGGTATGAAAAACCGGAGTTCTGGACCGAAGTGTTTGATCAGATTCCTAACATAGAAGAGATTTATTTCGCAGGCGGCGAGCCTCTGATGATCAAAGAGCATAAAAGATTCTTAGAAGAGATCATTAAGAGAGGTTACGCTTCAAACATACAGCTTAGATATAACTCCAACGGCATACTCATAGATCAACGTATGATCGATATATGGACTAATTTTAAACAGGTTAGGTTTGCCTTTAGCATAGATGCTCTAGGAGATAGGAATTATTATATTAGATATCCGTCGGAGTGGGCAGCTATAGAACGCAGCCTCTGGATGTTAGATGATACTCCAGACAATATTCACGTCAGCATAGCCTGTGCTGTGCAGATTTTTAATATCAAGCATATCATCGACTTTGCCAAGTGGAAACTCAGCCAGGGCTTTAAAAAGATCAATAAATTCAAGATGGATGATTTTGAAACAGGTGGCGGGATTATTAGCCTGCACCTACTATTCATTCCAACGTTCCTTAGTGCTAGGATACTGCCCAAGGAAGAAAAAGAACAGATTCGCGAACAGTTTGCAGAATTTAAGCAATGGTTGTGGGATAATTATAGACAAGATGATAATTTCTGGAAGGTCAACCCTTACGGTTGGGCCAGATGGGAAGGTATCTTAAAATTTGTTGAGTCAGAGGATCACAGTCACTTACTACCAGACTTTAAAGAATATGTCAACAACCTAGACGGCATACGTTCACTGAATGCCTTAGAATATTTTCCTGAGCTAGAGAATATACTGAAATGAAATTTTGTAGAATTAAACTCGCAGAAACTGATTACGCTGTTATGAAATCAGATCAGTGGAGATATATCACTGACAGAAATGTTGATCAACTCAATGATATCTATAAGACCTACTGTAGATATAAAAAGTTTGACAGTGTTATGCCTGTGTTCGATCTACAGTATCTAGATAGTTCAGTAGAGCTTATAGGATACTACGACAAAGATCGGTTAGTGTCCTGGGACATGATCAGAGTCTATGATTCTAAGAACGCCGAAGCCTTACAGTTTGCCTGGGACTATGCAAACCCGGATCTTAGACTGGGCATAGAAAGTTTAAAAAATGCCTGCGCTATCTACAAGCAGCGAGGATTTGAGTATTTGTATCTAGGAACTTCTGCAAAATACAAACAAGAGATCAGTGGCTACGAAGAATTAGGCCCTGTCTAATCTCCACGCCACAACATCGTTGTATAGAGCAGTTGGCCAGTTATCGTAATAACCCGAAGATTTAAGTTTTAGACTGGCTGCATTAATCTTCTCTAGTCTCTGAACTAATATGATATTATATCTGCCGTTTCTAAAATCTAAATGATGAAACGGTTCTGGTGTGTCTTTATGATCTTCTAAGCAGACGAATCCGTAGGGCATCCAGTAATCATTTAGACATCTTACATCGACGGCAAACTTAACAGCATCAACGTCCCCGCAGACAAAGCAGACAACATCCTGTTGATCATTCCAAGTGTCTAGACAACTGTTTACTTCGTTGACGTAATCGTCAACTTCTAAAAACTGTATCTTAGCTGTTCGAGCATAGGGGCAAGGTGGAAGATTGTTTAACAGTGGTTCGGGTTTATCTAAAAACTCCGTAATCCACTGTCTAAGATATTTCTCAGACTCCGTAATCAATCTGACCACCCCTTCTTCTAATGTCCAATGTAAGACAGTGCCAACCTCCGTCCCAGAAGAATCTGTTACGTAGGGGACACACAATGGGTTCGAGATCTAGACCTCTCAACACTTTTAGTAGCTCTGGATTCTCAGCATTAACGACCACATGCTTGTCATCGACTATTAGACAGTTTAGATCAAATATAGTTTCTTCGCAGTAGCCAGTCCAATTAGGAAGGAAAGCTTCTACGAATTCAGTGAACTGGTCGTTATGTTCTTCACCAGGCACCCACCATGCTCCTCTGTTCTTATCTCTTAGTTCATAGAAAGCTGCAACCTTGTCCCACTTAGAATCTTCAAAGTATACAACGTCCCAGTTCTTAAATAAGTTTTCGTTGCCCTTAAACCAAGGACCTGCTATTACATACCCGGGCTTGAGCACACTAAAGATGCTGTCTAGGTGTCCGCCTATCTTTAGACTCTTATAATCAAATTCTGGAAATTTAGATTTTAAGAAAGAAAGTATATCCTCGCTTTGCCAAAGATCTACTATACAGGTCTTGCCCAGTCTAGTTAGATTAGGACTACAGAAACCTGCAAGGTTGTTAACACCGTCTGTGGGATTCTCGATGAAGTAGTTTTCTTCTAGTCCTTGATCTATAGCTTCGTATTTTAGATTTACATCGGTTCTATTAAACTGATACTGTCCGTTATACACAGACAAGTCTACCTGATCTTCACCGAACCACTCTAAGAATTTTTTCACATACCCCTGCACTTCAAAAGTCTTGTCTGTGATCAACAGTTTGTTGCCCATGATGATGCTATCATCTCTGATCTGTAAAGGACTTGTAGGAATCAAGTTATTTTTAACTATGTTTCTAGATGTGTCATAGCCTAGTTTTCCGTTAACATCGACGTAGTCTAAAATGCTGTCCTTGTAGCCTAGTTCCTTCGGTGATGCGTGAAGCACCTGTATGTTGTGACTGCGCATCTGACTCTTAAAGTATTCTATGTCTTCGTTAGTCTCATCTACGATCTTTTTTAATACATCGCCGATCTTTTTATTTTTTACACCGTCGAAGAAACTTGAATCGTAAGTGCTTCCGACAGCTACTACTTCTAACGGTTGTAGTTCGTCCCAGCTGTTAATTTGAATTTTCTCAGACATTTATTTTTTCCTTAGTTAATGGGATATCCGCAGCACAGGTGCACCAGTCTCTTGTGCAAATAATTGGTTCAGAGGGAATAACAAACGTTCCTTGGTATATGTTTCCTAAACTACCTCCAACACGACATGTAGCTCTATGAACTTCCCCGTCCCAATTTATCATAAGACTTTCTAATCCTGCATTACAAGACCACCCTTTAAAATTGTTTAATTTATTTTTTATAATATCGTTGCAATGAAAGAATACTGGTGTTCCGTCATTATTCTCAACCACGCAATCGGGTTTTACTGTAGAATTTTTACTTAATATCCATTCTAGATCTTGACCATTATATCTGAGATCATCAAATACATTGTGATCACCTTCGGTCCATCTAATTCTTCTTACAGCATATTTTATTCCAATATCATCGAATTTCTTTACCACAGTTCTTACATGATCCATTTTTTCATGATGTGCCATTATATTAACAAAAAAATCTCTTTCGGTTGAGTCATAAAACTTTAGTATCGTGTCGACTATTCTAGTCCAATTATATTCGAAATGTAAACTGAATACAAGATGGTTAAAAAACATCTCATTATCTAAATACCAACGATAACCTCTAGTTCCGTTAGTTGTAACATTGACCCAAGAGATTTCTTTTCTTTTCATGTAATCGAACAATTCTTCGATATCCGGATGCACACAAGGTTCACCTCCTGTTAGACTGATACGTAAAGGCTTTTCTAGTTCGCATAATTTATCTATGGTAGATTCTAATATGTTTATGTCAGTGTGCGGACTAAAATTATCATGTATATTCGAAGGACAATAAGAACAATCGTAGTTACAACGCTTACCTAAATTCCATTCAACTTTTACCTTATCTTGATGTTCCCACAGACTAGCAATTTTACGCATAAGGCTTAAACTCCGGAGTAACATCTGTGAAGCTTTGATTTCGAGTCTGATCCAATCTACGATTGAATTCCACACAGTCTGCCCACAAATGACTCGAGTCGGTGGCTCGGAGATAATTTTGAACTCCTTGAATCTGTCCTTCTGTTATTTTTAACAGCTTAATATTATTCTTCAATGAGTTGAAGGTATGCAGACGACTTTTCACTTCTTCTAATCTTTTGTAGGCAAGATCTTTCAGGGGTGTTGGCAATGTCTGAATAGAAAGAACATCGGGATACTTTACCATGTTGGTATAAAATATAATTCCTAGGTCTTCTAGAAAATGTTCTATCATCTTATCTAGTATCAACACATTGCTAACCTGAACTGCTACTGCTCCTACAATTCGACTAATATTGGGTATGGTTTGTATTTGTTTGATATTGTTTACAACTTCCGACCAACTGGCGTTACCTCGTATATATTCATAACTATCTCCGATACCGTCAATACTAACATTGACAGCTACTGATTTAAATTTAGGCCAGTATTCCCATACAGTTCTATTCTTCTTGCCCAACATAGTTAAGTTGGTTGCATACTTGATTTCAATTTGATGACCATACGGGGCCAGCATATCTAAAATTCTGTAGTGTTGCGGATCCATTAGGGGCTCGCCACCTGCGAATTCTACACGACGGAAATACGGTAAGTTCTTTTCTAAACTTGTCCACCAGTTTGGATTATCTTCAAATTTATCCAACAACGGTTTATCTTCTAGTCTATGTTCCTCTACAAGATCAAAAATAACCTTGCCTGAATCTTTGTAATACTCTTTTATTACATTCCAGTCATTCCAACTTGTGCTGTCTCCAGGATGACACATACGGCACTTGAGGTTACACAAATTGTTTAATTTTAGTTCCATTGTGGGTATTTCAAAGGGCATAGTGTAATCGTCGTTTAAGCGTGTTAGAGCATCTGGGTATAAGTTGACCCTAGCTTCAGGTATTACACCGCTTATATGACGTTGTCGCAGGGATTCGACGCCTTGATCTTCTAGGCTAAAGCAGGGTTCGCACTCTGGAGGACGTTCGTTAGTAAGCACTGACTTACGTATGCGTTTCATTGTGTCGTTATTCCACACTTCCTCTAGGGTTTCTTTCTGTATAAACCCAATAGGATGACTGCGGCAGCAGACTTGTATAGCACCATCTTCTCTGGTCGCTAATCCAGTAAAGGGATGCATACAGAAAGTTTTACTGTTCTTCATAATAATATTCTAGATTATCCACACCTATGGTTTTTCTAAAATCATCAGTAAACGCACCTTCGATTTTCATAGTTAAAGAAGAGAAGGGGATTCCTGTAAAGTTTCCATGCCAGTTATGATGATTATAAAATACAGAGTAACCTTCTATCTCTGTTTGCTTAACTTCATCATTATCTGTATCGATTAGATAAAAAGGTCTGTCTAGATCAAATCTTATCCATATCATTTCTTGACGATGGGGGAATGTCTTAGGCATGTTTCCTTTTTCGTCTGGTAGGTAATTGAAATCTCTATGATACCCTAAAGGAATATAATGCTCATTCACAAATAGTGTTACTGTGCCTAATTTTTTAAAAGGAAGAGATTCTAGAACCTCAACTATCTTAGGATTTATTCCATCCATCCAATTATATGAATCCCATTCTTTATCTGTAAAAGTTAGAGCATCAGCAGAATACAATTTAAGGTCTGTAGCCCTTATTTGCATAATGTTATAAGGATCCCATGCCCGGTAACGTAGTTTGAGATATCTTACTAGCCCATCATTATCTTGATTTTCTTCAAAGTAAGAAAGTTTTTGATCTAGATCTTTATCTGTTTGTCTTTCTATATTTGCTTTTTTTAATGTTAGATATAGTATATCTTTTTCTCGAAATATACTAGGCATATTGTTAGGATCAAATCCGCCAATATGAAAAGTTCCAGTCCTAGCTTTTTCTAAGCGGCTGGAAAACAAAAAATGAAAATCATCTTTTAGACTTAGTATCTTTTCGATATCTATATGCTTATCTAATTTTATAAAGTGATGACCGTTAATCGTTAACATGTTGAGCCCATAGTCTTTCCTTGCACCAAAAACATTTTCCACATTCAGGAACGAAGCTGTTTGGAGTATATGTAGTGTAATCTATATTATCAAATGTTCCTTCGCAGCTTCTTGATAAATTCCATAGATCTAAAATTTTTAAATTTTTATATTGTTTATATACCCAATCTTTTTCTACAAATCTAAAAGGATGTATTGCCCATGTATTCATGTGCTTCATTAGGTATAGATGTTTATTGCTTTCAGTTGGTTCTATGTCTCTTTCTGACATACCTTGGAAATCTACATTTCTTGGATTTCGCGTAACTGCATTGTAGTATGCTTCTATCTCGTATGTATGACAGGTATATTCTGCAAAGGCACGTTGTTGAATATTGTCTCCGCTGACTTGTTTGCCGTATTCGTCTACAAGAGATGCTCCTATATTCGCATATTCTAACTCCGGAGCAATAAAGTTACTGTGCCTTTTAAAATTTGTATGATAAAATTTTTGGAATAGCCATCTGAATATTTTTTCAGCATCGTATTGCTGCCAAGGTTTAGTTTTCCAACATCTTATATTATTAACAATGTGTATAGTTGCAGATGAATCTTTATAAAGGTCGCAAATTATATATGCTAACAGAGCACTGTCGGCACCGCCACTGACTGCTATTCCTATGTTTTTCCAGGTTGGATCAAACGGTATCTCGACGCCGTCTATATTAGAATAATTCATTGTCTTCTAGATACCTTATTAAAGAGCTTACTCCTACAGGCGACCCATTTCGTAATGCGATATGAATAGAGTTAGTAGGAGTTAAATCGAAATCCTTACATATTTTATTATAACGATTCTCGTGAGTATTCCACAAGTGATCGGGATTTAAATTTTTTAAAAAGTGATTCGCTACCATGATTGGAATTCGATTGTTCATATGGAAATCATTCATGATAGATATGGAATCTGGTTCGAGAGATTTTGTCCATCTAATAGCAGTTCTATTCCAACCTAACCCTAAACCTTTAGATAAACTAATGCCCACAGATACCACAGCAGGGTGATCAAAATTGAAACTAACAGCGCGGCTACACGTGATCCACGCTCCGTCGATGTGTATCGGAATATTTTTTTCCATACATTCATTTAAAATACTCTCCATGTGCGGATGTGGATCGCCAACTCCGGGAAACGGCATCGCTACGATTAAAGGAATATCTGGAATTAGGGAACCCACATCCATAATAGACGCCAACCCCAGTCTTTCGTGATATCTATAATCATTTTTTAAAACTTGTATAGGACCTTTCATGTATAAGTTATCAATGAACTGTGTGCAACCTATACAAATATCTGATCTATAAAAACTATCAAACCCAGTCAACTGATTGAGATTTGATCTGCTTAACCATTCTTTAAAATTATTTTGAAAATCGATATACAATTGATCAGAGATATCTTTTTCTATATTTCCTTCTAACACCTCAGTTATTAATTGTTCGATCTTTTTGTCTGTAAGAGGCTTTGGTCTATCAACTTCTAAATAAATTTCAGAGTATTCTTTAGCTGTTCTATCAGACATATAAATATTTCAACATAATATGAGTATTTAATGTTAAAACAAACAGACAAAATATTTTCAATAGTGCCGTTAATTGAGCAGGTCAACAGTCTCCAATTTGATAAAAGGTTATCAATTAATAAACCATCGGGATCGTTTTTTGGAGATCCTTGGGAAACTTTGCCTGAATTTGAAAATACACCACTAGGGGAAGTTTTAAGTATTCTAGGTCCTATTGGAGAAGCTAGGTTGATGAGATTAACATCTGCAGAAACTTACACAGCACACGGCGACCCCGATGACAGATATCATATAGCTATAATCACTAATCCTTATAGTTACATAATTGATCTAGGCGATTCTAAATTATACCATCTGCCAGCCGACGGAAAGCTATGGATAATGGATACCTCTAAAATACATGTGGCCGCGAATTTTGGCGGTCGAGATAGAATACATCTTAATATAAGATTGTTATTACCAAAATTTGATCCTAATAAAAAACATGCTCGAATAAGGATCGAAGGCGGTGAGTTTGATTGGAAGCAGGAAAGCTATATTGAGATCATGCCCGAAATTAACAGATTGATCAAATCACATTATGTTACAGGATTTGATAGAGTGAATGATAGAGAATTATTACTTAATGTAGTTGATAATTCAATCATCGAACCGATAATTAAAAAATTAAAGTCTAAAGGATTTACTGTTAATCTTTCTTAACAGTGTGAGCATACAACGTATCATACAATGTTGTAGAACAGGTTTTTACACAGGCTAAAGGTTTGTTTTCCGAATTCCATATATCGGGCAAACTGCTCCAGAGAGCATTATCTTTTAAAATTTCTAAAATATTTTTATTGTTTAAATTAGGTATTCCTAATTCCTTTAAAAATAATTTAGATTCTTGCACCATATAATTTCTTGCAGAAGTAAATGCAGAACCATCGTCTTTTTCTAATTCGTCAACATAATCAAAACCTACCCAGCAGCAGGGTAAAAAGTTTCCGTGTGTGTCTACATAAACTTGATTTAATTTAATACATTCCGGTTCTATTACTGCATTCTTTTTCATTGTTGATAAAAATGTTTTCGACCGAAGACTTTCTATATTAATTTTAAACTCTTGCTTCCACTCTGATGTTTTAGCAGACTTTAAATTATATTCAAAATTACCATTTTTGTCTTGGACAGGAAATTCGTCTTTTCCGTAGAATCTCTTAGTAGTTTTGAAATTAACATGTTCGAATCCAATGTCTAATAAAAATTTTTCAAGGTCTCGAACACTGCTTTCGTTATGTTCAAAAACTAAACTATCTGCTCTTGCTGAACCGCCCTCGGATATAAAGGCCTTGGCATTTTCTATTATTTTGTCGAAATTAGTGCCTCTTCGATAAATTTCATGCTGTCCTTTAAAACCATCTATACCAAAAACAACCATTGAATTTTTTCCTAGAACCTTTGCAAGATTCTTCCACCAATCCGTAGATCTAGCACTGCCGTTGGTGTGCATTGCCAATCGAGTATCTTTGTTATGTTCTCTAATGTATCTGAAAATTTCTAAACAGTCCTGAGCTATAATAGGATCACCGTAATTACCGCAAGCATAAAAATTTGTCAGTTGTTTTATAAATTCAACAGGGAACCACGATTTAAATTTGTCTAAAGTAATTTCATCTAGTTTTAGATATTCTCGTTCAGCACCACCATAATAGTTTCTTGCACACATAGGACAACTAGCCTGGCATTTATTTGTTAGCTCTATGTGGACGCTTTTGATATTATTGGGATACATTTTTAAACCTTTGTTCGTATTCTTGATACGATAGTGTCACAGGGTTCCAATCTAAAAATTTAAAATTTTCAGAATCTCTATAAACGATATTTTGATAGCAGGACGGAACATCAGCTGAGCAAGTCTGAACTAATCGATCTACAGGTTGCCAATCAGGAGCCCATTTAAACCAGCTGTCTTTCCAAAATTTCCACCACCTTTGTTCTCCGCTATAAATTCTATTTCTCATTTGCATACTAACGAATAGAAGATTATATTTAAATCCCAATGAATTTTCCATAGCGGTTAGAATATCATTGATCATTATTCCGTGATGATAGTTGAATTTTTTAGGGGATCTTACATAAGGAAAAGCATACATTCTATTAAATGCTCTTGCCACATTTGGAGTATATTCTTTTATACCACCAAACATCATTGGCCTACCGTCGTGATAATAGGCTATGAAAAATATTTTATGATCTGACACTTTACATCGATTGGGTAGATAATTTTCTCTTAGCCAATTATCCTCTTCGAGACAGAGACTTCTAACTCTTTCCCATTCGTCATTTTCGTAATCAAATAACCATATTTTTATTTCGGGAGTATTAACAGTAGTGTCAATCATCTTAATATTAAAAACTTTTCAATGACCCATGCCGGCGGATCAAACTCCCACCATTTATGACCATATCTGTAATCTCCAGGCCGTGCGTGATGGTGATTATGCCAACCTTCACCGGGCATCATGATTGCCGAGATCCAATTATTTGTAGAGGAATCTTTTGAGTTCCAGTGTCTATATCCCCAAAGATGTGTTAGGACTCCGATCGATGCGGCACCGTGGAAGCAACCAACTGCTGGTAATGCTAATAAAGAAAAACACAGATAGGGATTAATTAGAAAGACAACTATGTATAATAATATTTGAATCTTAAAATAGTTATTGTATATAAACCGATTATGTTTGTTGTTATACAAATCTTTACCCCATCTAGGAGAAAAATTTAATTTTGGGTATATTGTAAACCAAGATCTAAAGGATCCTATAATTCTAGGATTTTGAAAATCTTCTTCAGTGTCGGAGTAAGCATGATGATGACGATGAGCGATGACCCACATGATAGAAGGACCTAATCCTGTCCATATAGTAATATACCTTAGAAAGATGTCTCTTAACGGGCCAGTCTTGAATGATTTATGCGCCAGATACCTATGTAACGATATGCTGGCAAATATTTGACTGATATACATTAACACTAAACCAAGTATTAAGTATATCCAGGCCTGATTCAAAATTATAAAATATAGACCAATAAAAAATGCTGCATGGCTAAAAGAATGCCAAATCCACATTTTTTTCTGCATAGAAAGATTCATCTTAACTCCAACAAATTAGACAAGTTATTTATGAGGTGATATTATAAAAAATAAAAGGTCTGACTAGCAGACCTTTTAATTGAAGTAAAATGTTTTTAACCTAATACTTGCCATAGTGTTCCATTCCAACCTTTCCATTCTTTGGTTGTTGAATCGAACACGATCCATCCTTCTGCTGGACTAGATGGTAAACTACCGGTAGCATATGCACCTGGTTTAAAGATAGGGGCTTCAAACACACCGTTACTGCTAAAGCTAGCCTGCTTGTTAACTGTAAATATGTCATTGGTTCCGTTCGCAACAGTGATAACATATTTGCCAGGAACGCTAGGATTGGCTGAATTTGGCACACCGTCACATAAAGCAAACATAGCAGCACCAGGAACATATCCAGAACCATTGTGAGCACCGAAGATAAATCCGCTGTATGCATCACCGCTGTTAACTGTTACCGGGCTGCTGGTAGTTCCTCTAGATCCATATAATCCAACTAAAGATGTTGTAGCGACACCCGAAGTGATACCTGTTACAGCCAACCCTGCTTCAACAGCTCCCGAGTTAGTTAAAATCTCTAATGCAACTCCATCAAACACCATTAGGTTAGTGGCTACGTTTGTAGTAGAAACTACAGGAGGTGAACCTGTTATACCGCTAGAACCAGCAATACTTAAATATGGTCCAACGGCCACTGTTTCTGCTGCTACTGCTTTAGTAGAAGCATTGACCATCACGCTAGTGTCAGAAGCTTGAACGTTACCTCTTTGAACACCAACGTGTGTTCCTTGAATTGTATTTGTCGAAGTGTTGACTAAAATAGTGCTGTCATCGCCGACAATATTTGCATTAATGTTTTGTCCAGATCCAAAACCTGGAATTGGAGATCCGCCTATTGTCGATCCAGCTGGTAAATCAACTGCTGTTCCTGATGATGTAATTGTAGCTGAACCTAACTTGATGCTAGATCCACTTAGATATAAGTCGCGGAATCTGTAACTAGCTGAACCTAGATCATAAGTTTCAGTAGCATTGGGAATAACATGTCCCTTTACTGTTCCGTTTAAATTAATAGCACCGGTTGATACGTTAACTAATACTGTAGCATCGTTGGCTACAAGGTTGGCATTGACTGCTGTGGCGCCGATAGTTCCTACATAGTTTGATAGGTTAACTGCGGCATTAATTCTGTTTGCTGTATCTTGTGTAGAACCATATGTAAATGTGATATTGCCGTTCGTTGCATTACCAGCGACAAGGGCTGAGCCAACGGCATCTTGTGCATCTTCGTTGGTATAACCTGTAATTGGCACTCCACCTAATGTAGAGCCGTTTCCAACATACAGGCGTTCTGTATTTGTAACAAACAACAATTCACCTGCGGCTAACGGCAGCGTCATTGCTGTTCTTTCAGCTTCAGTGCCTCTGCGAATCTGTAAGGGCATAGTAATAACTCCTGGAAATATCCTATTCAATATATTTATGCCAGCCAAAAAAATAGGGCTCCGAAGAGCCCTATTAAGTGCGTAGTTAATGTCACATTGTAGGTCCGTTGCCGTTCCTAAACCCTACTTCTCCACCTTCTGCTTCGATACGCTTGATAACGTCTTCAAACAAAATAGGTGCAAAGTCAGGTGTTTGTTCTACGCAAACACAATGGTAGCGTGGATCGATTTCGTCACCGTATAATACAGTGCCGGTTCTAGCATCTACACCACGAGCCTTTTTTACACGATTTGCGTGTAAGTGACCGTGTATGTTTACACCAAAACGACCCAACGATGCTTCGTGAACTGGAATATGACTTAATATCATTCCGTTCATAACGTGGTATGCACGTAACTCACGGAAGTATTGTCTATATTCATCGTCACGGAATATATCGTGGTTACCACGGATTAAAACCTTGTCACCGTTTAAACGACCTAATGTTGCCATGGCCTTACGATTGATAACAACATCACCTAAATGGTAAACTTTGTCAGTGGGCTTGACTCTTTCGTTCCAAGCCTTGATCATAGCTTCATCCATCTCGGCAGGGTCGTCCCACGGCCTTAACTTTGTTACTCCGTCATCTCGAGTGAAACGGCACACGCCTGCGTGGCCGAAGTGCGTATCACTCACTAAAAATACGCTAGGCATAGTGCTCTCCTTTCATTGTATAGATCTACGGAAAATTAATTCTTGTTTTGAAAATGCCTCTACTTCCCAAGGCATATTCAAATACTTAGTTCTGCGGCTGTAACGCTTACCACACCAATAGCTCACACCATTGATAGTTTTAAGCATACCTTTGGCCATTTGTTTGACATGAACCATTTCGTGAGCTAGTGTCACGCCCATTCGTTCAAATGACTGAGGTTTGATTATAACCACAATACCATCTACCACTGGAATGTAGCAAGTCTGACCTTCATTTTCGTCAGCAAGATCAGATTTGCTAACTTTGATAAACAAAACCTTGCGGCTGTTTTTAAGTCCTAATTGATCGATCATAGAGGGCAAAACTGCCTCTATGAACTTCTTAGTCCTTTTACCTCGAGCTTCGATAACATATTCCATAGTATGTATTATACTACGGTGTGCTCAAAATGTCAACTACTCGTCTTTTTTGGTGTTGCTCAAAAGCCACACCTTTTGATAGCCATTCTCTAACTACATCGGGACTGCCCCAACTGCCCGGCGGTGCTTTGTCCATTAGCCATCGAACAGTATCTGGCAATCTTTGTTTATTCCAATGATCGGCACAGAGAACAGCATGAGTCAAATCATTGCAGAGCACAGCCATTCCAAAACTACCGGGTTCGAAACCGTAGTCAAAATATCGTTGGAATGCTTCTTGCATATCTACAGTCATATCGTAATCTTCACCCATTAGATATCTCCTTCACGTTCTCTACGCTCACGACGTTCTGCTGCCAGTGTAAAGACTTTTTCGTTGTCGTTGGTCCAGTCTATAGTCTTGGCAGGAATTACAATGCCCGAGGGAAGCGTCACACCGTTGATAGTGTGAGGCTCGTTTTCATCATAGGTCCAACCCAATACACGCATCATTTTGTGCTTGACTAAGAGGTTGGGGCTACGAAAAGCTTCAGTATCACGAAAACCCATCATCACTCCAACTTCGCAGACAGCACCTGATCGGCAAACACCCGCTACACAATGAACCACAACATTCATACGATTTTCAAATGCTCGTTGCAGTAGAGCTACAAGTTGTTCTGCCTGTGCGTCTTGAATCTTCCAATCTTCATCGATGCTGTGATCGTTTTGTTCCAAATCAAGAAACTCAAACTGATGCACTTCCTTGAACGGATAGCTAGGAGTAGGAAACTCCATAGCAGGGTCAACGATCTGAATCAGCATACTGTTAATGCCTGCATCGATGTGATGACCTTTTTTAACATCGCTGAGCGATACGTTTTGAATCCACGGGTTCATAAGAACTCCTTTACAAACGATATGTTACGCGACCCTTGGTTAGATCATATGCACTCATCTCAACTTTAACCTTATCACCTAGGATAATTTTAATTTTATGTTGTTTGAGTTTTCCGCCAGTGTAACAAGTAATAATAGAATTCATTCCATCTAATTTTACTCTAAACATACTACCAGGTAGAACTTCTTCTACAACACCAGTGACTTCGATTAAATCATTTTTTGACATATCTTCTTTTATACCAAGTATAAGGGTCTCCATTTGGCAGTCGTCCGTTTTCAATCCCATCAGAACCAAAAACTCCAACTAGTTCTATACCGCCACCATTTATAGTAACCAGTATTCCTAATTCCTTTGCGAAAGCCATTGCTTCCGATAGATCTTTTACTTCTTCCTCACAGCCTCTACCCGCTGTGTCTTTCCATTCTACTTTATACATACTGCTATTATATATTCATTCTGTTCAATTGTCAAGTGGTGCTCCAGCCAAGAATTGAACTTGGAATTCTATCTTACCAAGATAGTGTAATACCATTTTACTACAGGAGCGATTTGGCCCGGCTAGCAGGAATCGAACCCACATTCACTCTTTAGAAGAGAGTTGTATTCTCCATTATACGATAGCCAGAATTATAACCAACGGCGACCGAATAACCAACGCTCGGCCATCTTATATCTGTATTTGAGACTTTTTCGCGGAACGAAATTTTTTGAAGCTAGACATGCTTCAGTGATGTGTTTTAAATCTTTAGAATATTCAATATGCTCTAGATTTATTTTTTCTTCTGTTTTAAATTTAACAGCAAATAAAGGATCACCTCTTTTTAAATGTAAAGGTTGATCTAAATCAATTATTTCAAATGTAAAATCTACTGGTCTTATCCATTTATGGATATTCATAGTTCCCGGAATCATTCTTATGTTACGAGTTAACTCTGTGTGAAGTATCGGAACATCTAACGATTCTATTTCTACATCTTGATCTGCGACGAACAGATAGTTGATGCGCATCGTAACACAAGATCCTACAATCTTATTATTTCTAACGATAGGAAATCTAGGAAAGAATGTTTGGTTATACCAATCTTGTCCTAGCCTATCAGTTTGATACATGTCTGCTGTGCGATCATATGAGATAGTAACATCATACGGGCACTTAATTACAAACATATTTGAAAAATAGTCCGACACTGCCGGACACATCAGATAATCGGAATCTTTCCTTTGATCTCTGATAATTGGCCAAATCGGTTCTGGTGTTTCATACACAAGGTCTTTCCACTGACTGTGTTCAGCGTGTTTAGGATCTGTATATATTGTCCAACCTATTCTCATTGATATTCAACGTCCACTGCTAGAATAAATCTATATTGATTGCTCTGAACTATTCCTGGCCTGTGCCAAGTATCACTAGGGTAGATTATCCAATGTCCGTCATTTGGTCGAACATAAAATTTACCATCTCCTTGAACACCATTTGGCGCTATCTCTGTTCCGCAATAATCTCTATCTTTTACATCATTAGGAATATGCAAATAGAATATTCCACTTAGCATTTTGGAATCGGGATGTTGTGGATGCCAGTGGTGATGCCACAGTTTTTCACGATCTTCGGCACCCTCAAGATTTGTCATGAAACTCCAAGCCATCATGTTTGATACCTTGGCTTCTCTTCCCAAATACATGAATGCAGAAAATAAAAAGCTCATCCTATATTTTAACCATACTGGTTCAGGACGAGCGAATATATTTTCTTTGGTTTGAAATTTTGGACTATTAGTAAAATAATTACCGTCAGCAATGATTGATTTAATAATGCCTATGGCGGTGTCATTGTCAGACTGTGTAATTACAGAACTAAAATTAAATTTTCTAACTAGATCGTTTTCTTCTATAACTGGTAGCATATTATTTGGAGCGGGAGACGAGGTTCGAACTCGCGACATCTTGCTTGGAAGGCAAGTGCTCTACCAACTGAGCTACTCCCGCATAAAACTAATTATCTGAATATTGATAGTAATAATGAAGTCTTGGTTTGAGGCGTTGCTCAGGCCGCCCAGACATTACAGCGTCTGCTTCTATAGTCCAGCCCAACATGGAATCCGTCACCGCTCAATCCCTTTACTCTGTAAAAAGCCGTTGATCATATTGCAGCCAACAATGCACCTACGATGCACCAACTTTGCAGTTCCACCCGCTCGGTATCGCCTTTCGGTCGTTGATCGGATCTCATACTACTATCAATAACTTGGTTGCAGAGGCAGGATTCGAACCTGCGATTCCCGGCTTATGAGACCGGACGGATAGACCTCTTCCATACTCTGCGATAGCCATTACAGCAAAGCTTCTTCTTGCAGAAGTTTTACTGTATCCTCGGTTAGAGGAATTTCTGTCTTGATATTGAGCTCAAGAATTTCATCATTGAGCTTTTGTTTTTGCTTTTTCAGATTAAGGATTTCTGCCTTGGCCTGATCGATCTGCTCTTGACTAACCACTGTGGTGCTTACAGTGTCACCGTAGCCATAGATACGACTACGTGCTTCGTCTTTCAAATTCTTGATCTTTTCAAGTTTACCTTGAATCACACCAATGTCGGTGTGAGGCTTAAGGCCTGCGATTTCCTCAAGCTGCGCGATTCTTTTGTCAATGAATGCTGCTTTGGCAAGATTCACATCAATTCCGCTGGCGGCATTCGCTGTTCCGACAAGGCCACGGATGTTATACAATGCTAGCAGAAGTTTTTGTCTGCGAGCGTCTGCGGCAAACAGTTTATTGTTTGCATCAGTTAGGACCAAATTAGGGTCCTGGAATTCGTTGAGTTCGATTGTAGTTTCGAACTTGATATGTTTGATTGCATCATTGATGCTGTTTTGAACTGCGTTTGCCTTGCGAAGTGTGATGTTCATGTGTTTCTCTCTTTTAAATTTAAACGGTCTGGTAAAAGGTCAAGTAATAGACCGGACAATTGACAAGACCTATTGTGCGATGTCGTTGGTCTGGACAATGTGCAATAGACAGGCTACAGAGGCCTGAATATTTCCGATCAGCAATTGACAGGTATTTGGATATCGGGTCACTCAAGCACGAACAGTTTTCAAGACTGTTTGCCAGAATTAGTTCATTGCGGCATGGAGCCACAACGATGTCTATCCTCATCTACCTTCTACCTCGCCGGTTCAGTATTGCTACTGAACAAAACTTATTATACAACTTTTTTTCTATGCTGTCTACCTTTTCCTGTATTTTTGGCTTTATACGTTGGAGTTTGGCTATGACAGTTTGGACATAAACAACGAAGATTTTTTTCTTTGTTGTTTGTGTGATCTCCATCCTTATGATCTAACTCTAAAATTAAACTGAATCCGTTCCAGCTATCAATGTTACAAATAGCACATTTTCCAGATTGTTTTTCTAAAATATATCTATAAAGATGTTTACTGGTGCTGTAACGGTTTACACCGCTTTGATCACCTGCTTTCCACTCTGTGATATATTGTTTATATTCAAAATCTTTTTGACATTGATTATCACAATATTTGTTGGCAAAGTTTACACCTCGCCATTTGTGTTCTTTACCACAGTTTAAACATTTATAAGTTTTCATAGGTAGTGCCTCATACTATATTTATTTAGCTCTACCTACATTTATTTGGTGCCCCCACCTGGAATCGAACTAGGAATTGATGCTTACAAGGCAACTGTTATAACCATTTAACTATAGGGGCATTAAAGACTTAATCTTGTTAATGGATCTGTATTTACATTTCCTCTAACAAAACTGTTAAATGAAAGAGTTATTCTAGGTGTGTCTCCTAGATATTCTTGCACCATATGTTCCACATTACTAGGAAATAGAATCATTGTCCCTACTTCCGGATCTACAGTCCAACTTCTTGAATTGTAGATATTGGCATTTTGTATACCGTATTCTATGGTATCATATTGGCTAGTAATAAACTTAGTGCCTCCGGATGTTCCTTCTGATGCTAGATAAACAATTCCAGATATGATAGAATTTGGATGCCAATGCCTGTGATGCATTTGACCTTTTTCAGTTTTATTAAACCAACTTTCTGTGAAATAAATTTCTACAGTATCTTTGGCCTGCATTACACCGTAAAAATATTCACAAAGGCCATCATAGACAGCTTCTGCTAGATTTTTAAATTCTGGTTCAGCCAATACATTTTGTGTTTCGCTGATCCAGTTGTTGTAATTTCTAGCCCATTTAACTGAGCTAAGATCTAAACCAGAAATATCTACAGGGCGTTTAAATATTGGTTTGGCAAACAAAGGCCAAATTATTTTTTCCATTATTCTTTGTTTTCTTCTCTACGGCCTCTTTCACGTTTTGGTTGAATGAGGGCTGCTAGCTCTGCTTGGATCATAGATCGTTTCCAAGCATTTCTTTGGTCTTGACTATCAAATCTAGACAGTGCTAAAGTTCTTTTAGTCTGTTTAGTCATTCTATAGTTTGCTGTGGGTTTTAACATATGTTTATATATCCTTGTTTTAACACTTGGCGGAGAGTATTGGATTCGAACCAATGATCAGAGTTTTAGCCCCGATGCCTTCTTAGCAGGAAGGTGCCTTCGACCAACTCGGCCAACTCTCCATAAATGGTGGAAGATAAAAGGATCGAACTTTTGACCTTCGCCTTGTAAGGGCGTTGCTCTACCGCTGAGCTAATCTTCCATGATTGGTCCGGGAAGTGGGATTCGAACTCACGATCTCCTGCTCCCAAAGCAGGCGCTTTAAGCCAGACTAAGCTACACCCGGGTAAATCTATTCTGAAACACACTATATCCAGCTCAAGGACACTCTTGCGAATGCGACTCATACTTGCGAACCCGCTACAATGTGTTTTAGAATAGTGCTAACGCTGAGATTACACGTTAGCCAATAGTGCCTCTAGCATTATAGTCCGCCTTGCGAGCAAACCTTCTCTAGACATCCACGTAAACCCTTGCGGTATCTACGTCCACTATCAGCATCGCCGTTTATAGACAGGCAGTAGTCTTGACATCACGTGCTATTCTGCGACTTATTTTCCGTTGATCTTGCGAACCATTAAGCCTTGCGGGCTACGAAACTTCTATCACAAACAGATTTCACCTTGCGAGTTACGTCTGACTCGATTACCTTGCGGCTCGAGTATTAGATGCTTTTCACACATGACCGAGGCAGTCTTTGCATTTTTGTTTAGATAGTTGGAATCGAACCAACTGCCGTCTGTTTAACATACAGATGCTCTACCTGATGAGCTATATCAACCTACCGCGATGAGCTGCCTCTGTTGCTCAACAATCTTTTGGACTGCTGAATACAACTCACCACATACCTTTTGCCTCGCGAGCTACTCAGTGATGTTTCGCGATCAATGTAACAACGTTTCGCAACGTGTCCCACCAACCACTGACATTGCGCTCTAGCCCTTAGGTGCGACCCCTCGGACACGAACACTACCCTTTCTCATACCAGTTCGTTGATTGGTTTCGTATGGAAGTCAGCACCACCTGTTACTTTTCATTGCCCCGTGTTCCTTGCGGCACGTCGAACAATGTTCTTTCCCATACATCAACTTCGCTGTTATCTCCGGCAGTCTTATAACCGAAGACATCCTCACGGATGTGAGCAGGCTTGTTTACACGAACCATTGCTGGCGCAGGTATGTAGGCATTCCTGCTTTGGGCCGATCGCTCGGCTTATTCTTCGTAGACGGCAAGCCGCCTACAGGACAATAAACTGCCCTTGAATTCTTCACCATTAGTTAGTAGCATAGTTTACTATCTTCTTGCTACCTATTGTTGCCTACCTATAGTAGACAGTTACTAGTATCATAGGCTCTCCGCTTCGGACAAGGTTAGGCTTGATCTTAGCCCTACGAGCTATGCTACTAACTAATGGTGCCCCAGGAGAGACTCGAACTCTCACGCCTTGCGACATTGGCTTCTAAGACCAACGTGTCTACCATTCCACCACCGGGGCAAAATATGCTATCAGTTTTTAATGAACAGTGCTGTGTTTAACAGCGTATGTGTCTATTATATAGTCATTGTTGATTGTTGTCAACTATTTTTTAAATATTTTTTGGTGCGAGTAGCCAGATTCGAACTGGCACGCCCGAAGACGGGAGATTTTAAGTCTCCTGCGGCTACCTGTTACGCCATACTCGCATTAAAAATAGGCACTAGTAAAAAGAGTGAGTCGTTCCGATCTACCGACCAAGCAAACACGGCTACGCCTGTGCTTCCTTCTTATCGCCGCCCTTTCGGGTAGTGCTCTAACTTGGTGCTGGCTGTTGGAATCGAACCAACTTCAACGGCTCTTCAGACCGCCGCTATGACCACATCAGCTAAACCAGCATATGGGGTGTCTTGGGGAATCGAACCCTCGCCTGCTGATTCACAGTCAGCTTTGCTACCACTACACTAAAGACACCATTGTATGGTAGACCGTAGGGGATTCGAACCCCTCTTCCCGGATTGAAGGTCCAGTCGCCTGCGCCAGCTGCTCACGGTCCATAAAACTTTTTTGGCACCGCGATCACGAGTTGAACGTGAAACTAGACCTTCGCAGGGTCTTGTGATCTCCCTTTCACCATCGCGGTATCTTTTTCTAATACATCTCTACGCATCTTGAATAATCGATGCTCGTTGGGTCGATGAACAATAACATATTCGACTCCATCGATATTTTCAGTCACACGGACATCGTCACAAACAAATCGCTCGTTATTGAGTTTATTTTTAAACAAGGTTGGTTTCATAACAATCTCCTATATAGTGGCCGGCCCGGAGAGATTCGAACTCCCGACTGCCGGTTTCGAAGACCGGAACTCTTCCACTGAGTTACGGGCCGCTAATTGGTGCCTCTGGCAGGACTCGAACCTGCACACTCAGGCTTATCTGGCCTGTGCTTTGGCGAGGTATAAGCTCGCTTCTTTACCATTAAGCTACAGAGGCAAAACTTGGCAGGGGTGTCAGGGATCGAACCTGAGACGACAGAGTCAAAGTCTGTTGTGTTACCAATTACACCACACCCCAACAAAATGAATTTGTAAGCCTACGTCACGTTTATCGTAGATTTATTCAGGACCTACCGGCCGCCTAGCCTGACCTCGAGCACGATGGATATCACTTGGGCACCTGTCCAGTTAGCAACCAATCTGCAGGAATCTTCCGATCCCCCGGGAGTTGAACCCGTCCCCTTTTACTAGCAAGGTAGTTCGAACTTACCTACGCTAGCGTGACCGCGCTTGCTGACGCTTACAAAACTTGGTGCCCCACGACAGAATCGAACTGCCGACGCCTGATTACAAAACAGGAGTTATACCATTTAACTAGTAGGGCGAAAAAAGATTTTCGAGAGCCTAACTATCCTCCTGGGAGGACTCGCTAGATTGTCTCGAACAGGCAAGTTTAACATACCGGCTTCAGTCATACTATAGTGTCAGTACAGTCAACCCCACTGTACCTAGACTGGCAGGGACTCAAACCTGTCGTCTATCTCGAAACTTGGTGGAGGCCGAGGAAATCGAATCCTTCTAGACATCTTCCTTGCAAGGGAAGACCGTAGCCCACTACTGCCCCCAAATTTGGTGGTAATGGAAAGAGTCGAACTTTCACTGGACACCGTATGAAGGTGCTGCACTACCGTTATGCTACATTACCATATAGAAACACACTAGCCTGCAGGACTACTATTAACTCCGCGGGTACGCCACTATTAATAGGTAATGTGCTTTTATATGGTAGGGGCACAGAGAATCGAACTCTGATTAATAGGTTAAAAGCCTACTACTTTAGCCGTTAAGTTATACCCCCATATGGTCCACTCGGTGAGATTCGAACTCACACCTCATTGATTAAGAGTCAAGTGCGCTACCGTTAACGCTACAAGTGGTTGGTCGTATGTAAATTGTTTTACGTGCCAACCAGGACCATACGGGGTCGAGGTTGACACTAACGTTTAGCACGTTTCATGTCATTCTCCTTAATATTTTTTTAACACTTGATACAAAACAAACATTATAACCAACACGACAAATATTGCCATAATGTTCTCCTTGTTTGGTGCCGCCGGGTGGGAACGATCCACCGACCTACGCCTTATCAAGACGTTGCTCTACCACTGAGCTACGGAGGCAAATTTATTGCAGCCAAAGGACTCGAACCTTTGCGGGAAACTAGTATGCGGCGCACAGGGCGCCTACCCCATTCCATTGCTGCAAAATTGGCCGAAGCGGTGAGATTCGAACTCACGGACCCATTTCTGAGCCGTCTGTTTTCAAGACAGGTGCAATAAACCGGACTCTCCCACGCTTCGATAAATGGAGTGCCGGGTCGGATTCGAACCGACGGTTTTAGAGTTTTGCAGACTCTTGCATTGGGCCTCTCTGCCACCGACACATTAAATTTTGGCACACCCCCAGGGATTCGAACCCCGTCCAGCGGTTTTGGAGACCGTTATGCTGCCGTTAACACCAGGGATGTATGGAGCGGGTAGCGAGAATCGAACTCGCGAATAAACCTTGGCAAGGTTTCAGGTTACCATTACATCATACCCGCATAAACTGGTACTCGATAGGGGAATCGAACCCCTCTTCCCACCGTGAAAGGGTGGTGTCCTAGACCGATAGACGAATCGAGCTCATTAATACTTTAAGTTTTAAACTTTCTAAATCTTCTATTGAATTTATCTCATTTGGAAATTTTTCATATTCATAATCGACTTGAATATCAGTAATTCCTTGAGTAAATTCATTTTTAATAGCATCTCCAATAAACACATTAATACCGGAAAAAATTTCTAAACCTTCTATAGAAATTCTAAATCTAGTTGGACCATTGAACATTAGATGTTCGTAGTCTAATGGATTACTGGAGTCTACAATAATAGGAAATGGTACAGATTTTATCTCTCCATTTTCTATTACGGCTACAGGTTCGGAAATAGGTTGAACCATTGTTGCTGTACCTTCAATACCGTTAAACAATGCAGGATATGTAGCAGTACAATGAGTTAATGTAATACTACCGTTTATAACATTGATAACAATATTGTTACTACCGTGCAATTTTGTATTGGTTACAAATGAAAACAACTCGTCAGTACCGACTGATACAGGTTCACCGTTAATGTTAACGGTATATTCTGTATTCGGTGATCTAGTACCGTATATACGCAATGTTCTAAATGTATCCATACTTTCCTTAACTGGCTCCGAAGGCAGGGATCGAACCTGCGACCAATTGATTAACAGTCAACTGCACTACCGCTGTGCTACTTCGGAATAAAACTTGGCGGTCCCAAGGGGTAACGATCCCCTTCTTCGAGCGTGACAGGCTCGTGTGCGTCCATGAACACTTTGAGACCAATTCTGGTGGAAGTGG
>Ga0255173_1000066_pt1 | contig 44489 bp, 75 predicted proteins | sample Atl_Atl_RepA_8d_FD_183175 | JGI IMG/M metagenome (GOLD analysis project Ga0255173, IMG submission 183175) | Freshwater microbial communities from Altamaha River, Georgia, United States - Atl_Atl_RepA_8d | ecosystem: Environmental > Aquatic > Freshwater > River | place: USA: Georgia | collected...
TGCTTGTCAGCATAGCTCACATACCCGATACGGCAAGGGAGAGTTTCCTTGGGAACATAGAGCAAATGGTGTAAATGATTTAACTGATTTCACTCCAGAACTTGATTGGGAGTCTCTACGTGCAGAAATGAAACAACACGGTGTTCGAAACGCCACACTAATGGCTATTGCTCCTGTAGAAAGTTCTAGCGTTGTTATTAACTCAACTAACGGAATTGAAATGCCTATGAGTTTGATTAGCACAAAGGAATCAAAAGCAGGATCATTTACACAAGTTGTACCAGATTATCATAAGTTAAAAAACAAATATCAATTAATGTGGGAGCAAACTGATTGTGCCGGATATCTTAAGACTGCTGCTGTGTTGGCTGCTTATGTTGATCAAAGCATTAGTACTAATACTTTTTATAATCCTGCTCATTTCCCAGACCGCAAGGTACCTACTACATTGATTGCTAAAAATTTAATGCAAGCACACATGTGGGGAATTAAAACATTCTATTATAGTTTGATTAATAAACAAGGCGCAAAACACGAAGACAAAACTCCAGAAGTTCATTACAATGGATTTCATGAAAGAGAAATAGAACCCGATTATGAAGATGAAGACTGCGAGGCCTGCAAACTATGACATTTAGTTTTATTCGAAATGTACTCAAAGAAGGTAAAGCTCATAAATTAGAAATTGAAAGTCTTCCTTACGATTCTAATGAACTAAATCCTGCTATATCAAAAAATACAATCGAATATCACTATGGTAAATTAGCCAAGGCTTATGCTGAAAGATATAATGCCGGTGAAGGTGATCCTGACTTTAACGAAGCTGGAGTTTTCCTACATAACATTTTGTTTCAACAATATCAAGAATATAATTCTGCAAATAAACCTACAGGAAAATCTTTAGAATTCATTGAAGAGCATTTTTCTACATTTGATAAATTTAAAGAAGAATTTTTTAAAATTGCCATGAGCATTCAAGGCAGTGGGTGGGTATACTTAACTAAATCTGGCGAAATTAAAACAATAAAAAATCACGAAATAAAAAAAGATATTTTAGTTTTAGTCGATTGGTGGGAACATGCGTGGGCATTAGACTACCAAGCAGACAAGAAAAAATATTTAGAGAACCAATGGAAAATCATTAACTGGGAGAAAATAAATGGCTTACTCAGACAAGGTTATTGATCATTACGAAAATCCACGTAACGTTGGTAGCTTTGATAAAGCTGATCCTAGCGTAGGTACAGGCATGGTCGGTGCACCTGCTTGTGGTGACGTAATGAAGCTACAAATTAAAGTAGACGAAACCACAGGAATTATACAAGATGCCAAATTTAAAACGTATGGTTGTGGAAGCGCGATTGCGTCGAGTTCGCTCGTTACTGAGTGGCTCAAAGGCAGAACGCTTGACGAAGCGCAACAGATTAAAAATAGCGAGATTGCTACTGAGCTTGCCCTTCCCCCTGTTAAGATTCATTGTTCAATACTTGCAGAAGATGCGATCAAAGCGGCCGTAAATGATTACCGTAACCGACACAGCCAAAACTAAAATCAAACACCTGCTTAAGAATAGAGGCAAAGGTGTGGGAATTCGACTAGCAGTTAAAACTACTGGTTGCAGTGGTTTGGCATATGTGTTAGAATATGTAGACGAGTATGAAGCAGAAGTTGGCGTTACAAATTTTGCTACAGATGATTTTGTAATATTAGTAGATGCAAAGTCGTTAGTATATCTAGACGGATTAACTATAGACTGGGTAAAAAATGGATTAAATGAAGGGTTTGATTTTGTCAATCCAAATGAACGTGACCGTTGCGGTTGCGGAGAAAGTTTTAGAGTATAATAATGAGTAAACAACAATATAATTTAAACACAAAGACAGACTACTTACATCGTAAGATGTTTTTGGATCCGGCTGGACCAGTTACAATTCAACGATTTGAAGAAGTTAAGTATAACAAGATTGCTGACTTTGAAAAAACAGCACGTGGCTTCTTTTGGGTGCCAGAGGAAATCAGTCTAACCAAAGATGCACAGGATTTTAAAGAATCAAGTGATGCAGTTAAACATATCTTTACGTCTAACTTGTTACGTCAGACAGCATTAGATAGTTTGCAAGGACGTGGTCCTAGCCAAATCTTTACACCTGTTGTAAGCCTGCCAGAACTAGAAGCTCTAGTCTACAACTGGACATTCTTTGAAACTAATATTCACAGCCGTAGTTACAGCCACATCATCCGTAACATCTACAACGTGCCTAAGGAAGTGTTTAACACCATCCATGACACTAAAGAGATTGTAGACATGGCATCAAGTGTTGGCAACTACTACGATAAATTGCATGTTCTAAACTGCAACAAAGAAGCAGGATTCCATGTTGATGAATTTGAACACATCAATGCTATCTACCTAGCACTACACGCAAGTTATGCCTTAGAAGCATTCCGCTTTATGGTATCATTTGCAACAAGTCTAGCAATGGTAGAGAATAAAATCTTTATTGGTAATGGCAACATTATCAGTTTGATCCTACAAGATGAATTGCTACATAAAGGATGGACTGCTTTCTTAATCAATCAAGTGGTCAAGGAAGACCCTCGATTTGCCAAGGCAGCACAAGACTGCCAAGAAGAAGTAATACAGATCTATAAGGATGTTATTAAAGAAGAAAAAGAATGGGCAGACTATCTATTTCAGAAAGGCCCTGTCATTGGATTGAACGCAAACATTCTTAAAGACTTTGTGGATTATACTGCTTCTGTATCATTAAAAGAAATTGGAATTAAATATTGGGCATCTGCACCAAAAACAACACCAATTCCTTGGTTCAATAAACATAGCGACACAAGTAAAAAACAAAGTGCGTTACAAGAAACTGAATCAACAAGTTATGTAATTGGTGTTATGTCAGATGCAATTGACTATTCGGAATTACCGACTATATAATCATGTATAAAGTTTTTTATAAAAAAAGATCGCCATATGAAAATTGGCAAGCAGTTGGGACCTATGGTTCAGAGCAATCAGCTATCGCCGCAGCAATGAATAAGAAAAAACAAGGAGCATTGCTAGTGCGTGTAACTGATAAATCTGGAAGTGTAGTTTTTACAAATTAAAAAGGAAGTGTAAATGAAAGCGGTAGTATGGAGCAAATATCATTGCCCTTATTGTGATCAAGCAAAGGCATTGTTAACACAAAAAGGAATTCAGTTTGAAGAAAGAAAAATTGGAGATGGTTATACAAGGGAAGACTTGTTAGAAGCTGTACCCACAGCTCGAACCGTTCCTCAAATCTTTTTAGATGAAGAATTAGTTGGTGGTTTCCAAGAATTAAAGAAAAGGTTAGAAAATGTTAATTGATAAAGGTGTATCAGAAGGTGAAGTTGTAACAATTAAAATGTCAACAGGTGAAGAGCTTTTAGCAACATATGTTGAAGGTACTCCAAATGGACATAAGGTTAAAAGACCTATGGTCTTGAGTGTTTCGCAAAAAGGTATTGGAATGATGCCTTATATTTTTACGGTACACCCAGATAAAGAAATTGTTTTTAATTCTGCAACTATTATGGCTCTTGTGCCTACAGAAAAAGATTTTGCAAACCAGTATCTACAAAGTACTACGGGGATTGCATTGGCTGGAGTTTAATATGCCAGGGATATCTAGAGTAGGAGTTGATGCAGCCGGAGGAACTATTGTAGGAAACCTTGCACCTACGGTTAAGGTAAACGGATCTCCTGTTGCGGTTAAAGGTGCTGCGGTATCTGGACACGGACGATCACCTCACTCTAGTCCAGTTATGTCGGGTTCTTCGGGAACGGTAAAAGCAAACGGCATTGCAATTTGCAGAGCAGGCGATACCGCCACATGCGGTCATGCTGCTAGCGGTAGCGGAGATGTGAAAGCAGGTTAATATGAAAAAGTTTTTTTGGAATGTATTAGGGTTTTTATCATTGGGGATGGCCTATATCGGAGTTGTTACTCCCGGTATTCCTTATAGTCCCTTTGTAGTATTTTCTGCCTATTGTTTTAGCAAGGGCAGCGAACGTATGCACAAGTGGATCTACAATCATAAGATCTTTGGACCGTTCCTTACTAATTGGAACGAGAAACGTGTGTTCCCACAGAAGATGCGTTATCTAATGTTTTTTATGATGAGTCTAAGTCTTGTGTTAATGTATACAGGAGGAGTTAAACCAATTGGAATTATCTCAACTGCTATCTTTATGGCCCTTGTGGCTGTTTGGGCTTGTCGTTATCCTAACAGCGTTGAAGAACATGATCGTAGAAAAGCTGAAGGAAAAAAAATAGGATGGATTAAATGATTAGGGGGAGTGTGCATCATGTCTGGCCCATTCCTCTTTATCAATCTCGGTTAGATCCAGTTGATCCTATTACCTATGCATATCTAGTTAATCAAGAATTTAGTAATTTTGGCGATGAAAGTTTTACACACTTGGAAACGCCAAATAGATTTTTATTAAACTTACCAAAATTAAACAAACTAAAATCTCAGATACAAGAGCATATAGATTATTTTGTTCACGATGTAATAGGAGCGAGCCGGAATCAAAAATGGGAAATTACAACTAGTTGGATTAACAAATCTTTCCCTAATGGTTATCATCCCAATCATTGGCATAGTAATGCATTAATTAGTGGTGTTTGGTATATGAAGGCTCCTAAGGATTGTGGAGATATAGAGTTTCATAAAGATCGCGGGCATACAAATCTTTGGCGTGATACATTTTGTATAGACTTTGAAAAAACCACAACCTATCAATCTCCTGTTTCTATTGAACCTGTAGAAAACGAATTGCTTATGTTTCCTTCTTTATTAAATCACAATGTTGCACAAAACAAATCTAAAGAAGAAAGATATAGTCTAGCATTTAATGTTTTTCCTCGAGGAATAATTGGGCAAGGCGGAAATAGTGAAATTACACTATGATGGATTATTCTGTTACACCCTTGTTCCCTGTTCCTCTTTACAGAACTCCGTTGGGTAGTTTAGAAAAACATATTAGAGAATTAATTAATACTCTTGAATTTGAAGAGATGCCTTCTAAAAACGGACATTACACCGTTAACAAATATATTTTAGATCAGGAACAATTTGCTCCGCTAAAGAAAAGAATACAACAGCACGTAGATAATTTTCTTTATGAAGTTTTGGGTTGCGATAAAAATTTACAATTTCAAATACAGAACAGCTGGATCAATAGACATCAATTGAATGACTGGGCAGAATCGCATAGGCATAACAACAGCCTCATCAGTGGAGTTTATTATATCGATGTTAATGACGAATCTGGTGCAATAACCTTTTTAAAAGATAAAAGTCATTATAATCTTTGGCCTGAAATGATCGACGTTGAAATTGATCAAACAAAATTAAATTTTTTTAATGCTCAAACTTGGGATGTTATTCCAAAGAAGAACGATCTTGTTATGTTTCCTTCTTTGTTATATCATTCAGTAAGTGAAAATAAATCAACCAAAATAAGGTATAGTTTAGCCTTTAATGTATTTCCAAGAGGAACATTGGGCGGTTCTATAAACACGTTAAAAATATGAAATGCGAACAAGGCGACATTGCCAAAATCATTATGAGCCTTCGTCCACAAAACATAGGCAAAACCGTTTTGGTAGAAAATTATATTGGACACTTTAAACAAGGTGAAGAATTTGATTTTCGTGGTATTATATGTAAAGCACAGATTACAGATCATTATTGGTGGATTAGCACCGACCACGGACTCCAAAATATGCTAGGCGATACACCCAAAGCATACATCCCGGACACTTGGCTTGAGCCTCTTCGTCCAAACAAACTTAGCCAAAAAGAAGAAGAAAAACTTGACTTAACTGCTTAACGGTAGCATAATTACCCTATGCGCTAGTAGCCAAGTGGAACGGCAGGAGCCTCTAAAACTCCAGAAGCGTGAGTTCGATTCTCACCTAGCGCACCAAAGGATTTATATGCAGTTTAAAACCAAAGAAGAAGCAGAAGCATTCGTTCGCAAGATCATGGGACCTCCTAAGCGTAGGCTAGAAGGTGCTGAACACGATCGAGTTTGGTTAATGCTGCAAATGACAGAACCGGTCAGAGAGACTAACAATCAACATAGCTGGTGTGCAGAATACAACATTGGCGGAATAATGTACGATGTGCATTATTTCCCAGAAGAAGATCCGTTTATAGAGCAGTATCTATAAATAGATGCGTGGGAAGGTCCCACAACCAACACTCTTTAAATGATAGGTACTTAGAGTGTGTACCGTAAAAGGAGAAAGTAATGATGTACGAATCAAAATTAGCCGCGGCTATCAAAGTTAAAGGCAAAGTCCTAAGAGAATTTAAGGACACCGTTTATGTTCCGTTTGGATCAGAATATTCAATACTACTTAAGAATCTACATACGACCCGTGCTGTCGTTAACGTATATATCGACGGTGATGATATGGTCCCTGGTGGCATTGTTCTTAACGCTGGACAAGAAGTCGACCTCGAGCGATCAGTCAAAAACGGCAATCTCACAGAAGGCAACAAGTTCAAGTTCATCGAAAGAACAGGCGCAGTGGAGCAACACCGAGGTGCCAAACTTGAAGACGGACTGGTAAGAATCGAATTCCAATTTGAACAGCCTGTTCGTCCAATTACCTGGACAACTAATACTGCCTATTACGGCGATAATAAAATCTACCCACAAGGCGGAATTCTGCGTGGATCTACAGCAGATTGGGCTGCACCGGCAGGATCAGTAACCTGTTCTGCAACTATGGATAGTTATAGTACAGCATCTGCTCAGGCATTTGTTAATCAAGTTAACGATGTTGGCATTACCGTTCCAGGTAGCAAGAGTGAGCAAAAGTTTACCACTACCTATGTAGGTGCATTAGAAAGTACTAAACATTCTATGGTGTTTAAGATTTTGGGAGGAGAAGCCGTTAAAGAAGCTGTTACGGTTAAACATAAACCAAAATGCGTAACCTGCGGTAAACAGAATAAGGCAACTGCTAAGTTCTGCGTAGAGTGTGGCACAGCACTAGAAATTTTTGCTTAATCTGTCCAAAGGGCCTTGACTGGCCCTTTTAATGGCACTATAATTAAATCGTTGTTTAAACTAATTGAAAAGACTCAGATGACATATTTCCTAAAACAAGGCAATTCATATACCGTTAGCAAAAAAGAATCTCTTGATCTTCATGAGCACCTACCTGCTGGCAATTATGTTATTAAGAAAAACGAAATGACTGGTCAATTGTATCTTGAAGCAATTGATAAATTTGCAATTGGTAGCAAAGTCTACGGAGACACTATTAAACGTGCAGATCGTATTCTTAATACATTTCAAAGTCGTCCTTCTACTACCGGTGTAATGCTTACCGGAGAAAAAGGTTCTGGCAAGACCTTGCTGGCTAAGATGCTGTCTGTAAAAGGCTATGAGCAAGACATTCCTACTATTGTAATTAATGCTCCTTGGTGTGGAGATTTGTTTAATGCGTTTATTCAAAGTATTGAACAACCGTTGATTGTAATTTTTGACGAGTTTGAAAAAGTATACGACGAACAAGAGCAAGAAGCTATGCTTACACTCCTTGACGGTGTGTATCCAACTAAGAAGTTGTTCGTGCTAACCTGTAACGACAAATGGCGTGTGAATAGTCATATGCGTAATCGTCCAGGCCGTATCTTCTATTCACTAGAGTACAAAGGTCTTGATGCAGATTTTATTCGTGAATATTGCCATGATAACCTTAAGGCTAAAGAGCATATCGAAAAGATTGTAGGTATTGCAGGAACTTTTGACGAGTTCAATTTTGACATGCTTAAAGCACTTGTTGAGGAAATGAATCGTTATAACGAAACTCCTCAAGAAGCAATGAGTATGCTTAATACCAAACCCGAATATGGTGACAGCTCTAGCTATACAATCAAGCTGGTCGTTAATGGCGAAGAAGTCAAAGACACTAGCTACGAGGAAAAAGAGTGGCACGGTAACCCGCTTAACAAGAGTGTTAGCGTTAGCTACAAGGTGGTTGAGCAAGAAGGTACTGATGAGGAAGTTTGGGATTGGGAAAGTGTTCGTTTTAGCCCTGCTGAACTTAAGAAAATCGATGCCAACGGCACTAAGTATGTCTTTACAAAAGACGATGGTGTGAGCTTGATCCTTACTAAGGTTAAGACCAAAGGTTACTCTTACTGGGATGCCTTTTAATAAATAACAAGTCCTGGACACGCGGACTTAAAAACGAGGTGGGAGACAGGTGGAAGCCCTGCACTTTTAAAGGAAAATAAAATGACAAAATAGATTGAATATGCTTGTAAGGATGTAGTGTTCCATTTTAATAAAAAACACTTAGAAGACCAAACCGTTCCCATGTGGGTCTTAAAATTTCATGGTGAAACATTGTATGTTAATCACGTAGACTGCTCAGTTCCTTGGAGTACTAAGGAAACACCTGATAATAGTCATACTAAAGGTAGCATCAAAGTCAAGGACGTATTGTTACGTGTCAATGACAACAACGAAGCTACAATCTCCACACTAACTATCTATGACAAATATCGACTTCGTAATCAGAAGTTAGGTATCACTCGAATTATGTTCAGTCCGGGTACGGCTTTTCATAAAGCTCTCCAAAAAAATGAGTTTAAACATAGTCCGTTTAAAACTATACAAGGTCGATGTAGTAGTTCGTTTGTCATCTGTGATCTATTAAACAAAGCAGAAGTCACAATGGCTGGATTAAAGTTTATGGGGCAGTTTAGGATTGTCAAACCAAACGAGAGTTATTTCCAAGAGTATGATGAAATTAAAGGAGATAACATTCCTGTAGACTATAGTCATCCTAGTACACCTTTTGAGTATTCATAAGATTGACAAATTTTTAAAAAGGCCTTAAAATAGTTAAATGATATTACATGCATTTGGTGATAGTTTTGTTTCGGGGTACCAGGACGATTTTATCCATATATTAGGATACGATCCTGGTCACGGAATGGAATTTGAAGAACGAGAAGAATATCTAAAATACAATGTAAGTTTTGCAGCATTAATTGCCAAACATCTTGGATTTAAATTTAAAAATTATGCAGAAAGAGGGAGTGGAAATTTTCCTCAGCTTGATAAATTAACAACAAGATTGCGAGCCGGAAAAATAAAATCTGGAAACATTGTATTATTTGGAATTACAACGCCAATTCGAGATAGACTTTTTTTTGCCGAAGATGTTAAAATTCATAATGAAGAATTAAGTGGACCAATTTTAATCGATAGAGAACTAATAACATCTCAAAGATTAGACAAAGTAATTGATTCTGATTATTTTTATATTCTTTGTATATTAGAACAACTTGAAAGAATTTTTGGAATAAAAATAATTAAATTTAATCTATTTGGAACACCTCCTCCCGTTCCTTATAATTTTATAAATTATATCAACGAAGGAACATTAATTGATATTTTAAATGATACATGGGGGCAAAAAATAAAAAATCAGTATCATACCAATATTGATGTTCCGGCGGGTTACGAAAATTTGTATACTTTGAAAAAACATCCGTCGATTGAAGGGCATAAAAAAATAGCATCTTGGTTTATTAATAATGTTAAACTATAATTGTTAAATATAAGTTATTGCTGTATGAAGCAGATAGAAAAGTGTTCTGGACGCGGGTTCGACTCCCGCCTGGTCCACCAGAGAGAGCATTAGAGAACCGTTACTAAGGGCTTTGGCCGCGGTGTAGCAGACGTCATGCTAGTGTTCTCCCTAATGGGCCAGTCAAGGTTTCGACAGGGCAAAGAGTAAGGAAGTGGACAGCACGGGAATGTGAAACCCGTAGGGTTGGGGGAACCCGGCCGAAGAAGCAAAAAAAGTAAACGCAAACGATACACGTTTCGCATTAGCCGCTTAAGGCTTTGGGTAGCCATACCTCGAAACAGAAAATGGTAAAAATGGCGTCTTTTGACGCCATTTTTTATTGCATCTGCACAAGTAAGACTATATACTTGCTAATGATCAGTGTTACTACTGATTATTTTTCTGTCGTGTTGTTATAGGTTTAATACAAAAAGTTATCACACACGATTACACATAAGAGGATATTATATGAAGAAAATTGCATTAGCAACTCTGTTGGCTCTAGCTGTAGGTTCAGCTTCGGCCGTTGAAGTAAGAGTAGAAGGTCAGGACGCAGATGGCAAAAACGGTACTGCTAGTCAGAACGTTGTTGAATTAAGCGTTAAAGAATCTATCACTAAAAACTTCGCAGGAGATGTTACCTTTAAGCAATATCGTACGGACGGTACTCACGCTCTAGCAAATCGTGTTGAAGCAGGTGTTACTGCATCAAGCACATACGGCGCATTCACACCCTACACTCGTGTAGCAATTGGTGAAAAATACGCAAGCGGAGCAGCCGGTTATGGCTATTGGTCTGCTGAACCAGGTCTTGGTGTTGCACTAGGAAGCGGTGTTACTGCTAGCCTAGGATGGAGATACCAAAACGCATTTAGCGATAGCCAAAATGACCAAACACGTACATGGCGTGCCAAGGTAGGGTATGATGTAACTGCAAAAGATAACGTTTATGTTGGCTTTGACCAAATCCGTGGTGACAGCGAACAAAATGTTGCCAAGGTTGGTTACATTCATCGTTTCTAATTCAATTAGATTCACCCAAGGCCCTTCGGGGCCTTTTTTAACCTATTGAATTTATTGCTTATTGATTTTTCCTATAAGCGTTATTAAAATAATTTCAGAAAAAACCTATTAATTTGCTTGATTAATAGGATAATTAAATGTATAGTAAGTGCATAGGACAATATGTCTTACGTAGTTTTCAAACACAGACAAGGAGATAAAATGAAAACGGTTGGTAATAAAATTGAAAAGTTTGCCGTAACAGGCGTTAACCCAGGTAAGGATGATTTCTTTACTATTACAGACGAAAGCTTCGCTGGCAAGTGGAAAGTAATTGTTTACTATCCAAAGGACTTTACATTCGTATGTCCAACTGAAATCGTTGCCTATGATAAGTTGGCAGGTGATTTCAAAGACCGTGACGCAGTATTGCTAACAGGTTCAACAGACAATGAGTTCTGTAAACTTGCCTGGCAGAAGGCTCATCCAGATCTTGCCAAGATCACACACGTTCAGTTTGCTGACACACAACGTGGTGAGTTGTCATTGATTGAGCAACTTGGTGTATTCTATGCTCCAGCAGGTGCCGCACTTCGTGCAACATTCATTGTTGACCCAGACAATGTTATTCAACACGTTACCGTAAACAACTTGAACGTTGGTCGTTCACCAGAAGAAACATTGCGTATTCTTGACGCATTGCAAACTGGCGAACTATGTGCATGTAACCGTGCAGTCGGCGGCGAAACTCTTTAAGGACTAATATGTTAGAATGTTTGATTCTAGGCGATAGCCTTGCAGTTGGTGTGGGACAAGTTCGTACAGAATGTGCGACCTATGCTAAGTCGGGTATTAATAGTTACGACTATGTAAATCGTCATGTATTCAATACCGGCGGTAATAATGAAGCTAAAAGTATTATTATTAGCCTAGGATCAAACGATCTTAAGAATATTAATACTTTTGAAGAGCTTGATACACTTAGACATTTAATAAAAGCAGACAGAGTCTATTGGATTATTCCTGCTATTAAAGAAGAGAAACGTCAGGCTGTTCAAAAAGTAGCTGAGAAATATAAAGATTTTGTCATTGATGCCCGGCAACATCAACTTAGTGCAGACGGTGTTCATCCAACCGGCAAAGGATATAAATCAATAGCGGAGAAAACAAAATGACACAATGGGTAGACACACTTAAAGAAGGCTTACCAGAATATGCCAAGGATACAAAACTAAATCTGGACGCAGTAATTAAACGCAGTTCGTTGCCAGTTGAAGAAGCAGAAGGTTGCGCACTAGCGGCAGCTATGTCAACAGGTAACGGAAAACTGATCTCTTACATCATGAGCAACATTGCTGATGAGAAAGAACGTGATGCTGCTATGACTGCTGGTTCACTAATGGCACAAAACAATGTATGGTATCCATATGTTGAAATGGTTGGCGGTGACCTGGAAGGTATTCCGCCGCAGCTAAGAATGAACGCAATTGCCAGCCATGGCGGTACAACTAAGGCTCGATTTGAAAGTTATAGTTTGGCCGCAAGCATAGTTGGTAAATGCCATTTCTGTGTCAAGGCACATTATGATACATTGAAACAAGAAGGTTATTCAGTTGACCAGCTTCGTGACATTGGCCGTATTGCTGCCGTGATTAATAGTCTTGCTAAGGTGTTAAACGGCTGATGGCCTTTTAATGATTATCAGTATGGTTTTTATGGTGTTTCTATAATATAATAACGATACATACTAATGCAGTATGTTATTACAAAGGAGAAATACTATGTGGACAAAACCAGAAGCAGTTGAAATGCGTTACGGTTTCGAAGTTACAATGTATGTAATGAATCGATAACATAGCAATTTAAAAATCCCGCTCAGGCGGGATTTTTTTTGGCCGCAACAAACATATATTAAATATGGTATGAGAAAAACATTTGATGTAATAATGGTAACCGATACGGCCACACACCCTAATTGGTCAAGAGGTTATGGAGCCCATAGACTTGCCAGCCATATGAGAAGTCACGGTTTTTCTGTTCTTGTGATTGATTTTTCATCGGCAATGAATTTTGATATTTGGAAACAAATATGCAATTATGCAATTGGCGAAAATACTCAAATGATAGGGTTCTCTACAACTTGGTGGCCATATCGAAACCCGTTTGATAATTCTGATACTCCAAATTTTAGAAGATGTAATGTTGAGTGGCAAACAGAAACAGGCGAAAATGATGATATTGATCCTACATCACTAACTTATCACGCAGCCACAGGAAAAGCAAAACCTTGGATTGATATAATTAAAGAAAAAAATAAAAAAATTAAAGTAGTTATAGGTGGCCCAAAAATAGACTATTACAAAGATTTTCCTGCTGATTATTTTATAAATGGATTAGGTGAAAATCAAATACTTGACTTGCTTACACAACCAAAAAGAATCTGGCCAAAAGTATTAGAGCACGATATAAACTCAAATGCAAGAGAATGGGGTTGGAGAGAAAGCACCACGGTCTACACAGACTTTGATCAAATTAAACCAAACGAAATTCTTACTTTAGAAATAGCCCGCGGTTGTAAGTTTAAATGTAGTTTTTGTTCGTTTCCTTTGATAGGACAAAAAGACATCGCTAGTTATCTCAAAACAGAAGAAACCATTTATCAAGAAATGTTAGACAACTATAATAAATGGGGTACTACTAGATATTTTATTGCCGATGACACCTTTAATGATTCTATAGAAAAATTAGAAATGGTAGCAAGAATTAAATCAAAATTACCTTTCGATTTAAAGATTAAAGCCTATATAAGAATTGATGTAATTGCAACACAACGAGAGCAATTAACACTTTTACCAAAAACAGGACTGGCTTCGTGTTTTATAGGAATCGAATCGTTTCATCCAGAAGCTAGTAAATTTGCTGGTAAAGGTATGAGTGCCGATAAAAGAAAAAAAGTTTTATACGACATAAGAGATACGTGGGGTGATAGCGTGTCTTTAAATGCAGGATATATCGTTGGGTTGCCTGGCGAGGATGAAGCATTTGTTCGTGAACAAGCCAAATGGTTTATGCAAAAAGATTGTCCTATAAATTATGCAGCATCTTTTATTGGGTTAGTCATTAACCCATACCGTCCAGGATCTTATATTGCAGGCAGTGAGATTGATAGAAACCCAGAGGCATTTGGGTACACCATTCCGGACATGTCAAAACCCAATCACTGGATCAAAAATGACGGAACAGATATAACTTCTTATATGCAGGCCCAAAATTTAGCCAACGAACTTAACAGGCAAGTTTGGGCTGTCAATCGAGGCGAAGAAGATAATGTGGATTACAAGATTGCAGGCAGTATACAAGATCCAAAAAATGAATATTTCATTCCGTTGATTGAGATGCTTAAATCTCTTGACATTAACCAAAATTGATACTATAATATATTTTGTATTAAACAAATTTGGTGAAACATGAGTATGCATTTAGAAGGTCCGTGGCTTAGTACCACCGGCAAGAAAAAAGGCAAGCAAAAATTTCGTAATGCTGAACAAGCAAGAAAGGCTCGTGAATTGGACGAATCTTGGAAAGAGCTTCAAAAGAAATGGGGCATAGAGGCCGAAGAACGCAAACGTAAGCGTGGTCTCGAAGCTCCGGTTATGACTCCTGTGGTTACTCAACCTTATCGAAGAGAAACACCACGAATCAATAGTTTACCTTTTACAGCCGGTCCTTGTCTAAAGGCACCTGACAAGGTTTATACTGGAACGGCTATCAAAGGCATTGGTACTATGCATAAGAGTAATGCTGTACCAATCTTCAGTGATAAAGAAGCTGAAGATATTGCCAAAATGCGTCGATAATTACCTATTTTAGCCGATGATTTTGGATAAGATGGTATATATTACTACGTTTCGCAAAGAAACTAAGATAGTTGGATCATCATTGATGCACGTAAGTGAGATGATCCGGCGGGTCTTGGCTAATGAGAAACCCGTATTTTCGGGATGCCAAGGGTCGCCAAAGGCACATAGGTTATGAGACTATGCGTCCGATGGAGACAACTACACGAAAGTAGGGTTCTTTCAGAGCCTCGTGAAGTTAAACTCCCTTAATGTAATGTTGTTGCGGTGCAGTAATGCACTAACATAACACCAAGTCAAAGGAGGACTTATGGAAAAAGTAGTTAAATTTACAACCTGTCTGATTGGGTTGATGTTAGTATCACTTTTGGTTCAAAATGTTACACAAGCCAAAATGACTAAACTTCGTACAACTACATTGGCTGAATCGCCATCAGTAGTATCAATTAAAACCGTTGAACGTAATCTCGATTGCATGGCAATGAACATTTATAGAGAAGCCGGTTACGAACCTTTTGAAGGAAAAGTAGCGGTAGCACAAGTAACTATGAATCGAGTTAAATCCGGACGTTTTGGCAATGACGTTTGCGGAGTGGTTTATCAAAAGAATATAATTATGGAAAAAGTTGTATGCCAATTCTCATGGGCATGTGACTCTGCGGCAAAGGCAAGGCCAGTAAATCATGCCGCTTACCAAGAAAGCTATGAAGTAGCTAAAAAAGTTCTTTTAGAAGGGTTTTCTTTAAGTGTATTAAAAGATGCTCTCTATTATCATGCCGCTTATGTTAATCCAAGATGGCCATTAGAAAAGATTGGTCAAATTGGACAACATATTTTTTATAAACCAAAATCTAATAGCAAGGACATTTAAAAATGAATTTACCTACTATGCCAAAATTTGATCTTAATCAAGTTAAAGAATTTTTTGTTAATAAGTTTAGCCATATTTCAGCAGAAACATTTGGTTGGATGGCTGTTATTGTTTTACATGCTTCAACCGTTCCGAGTTTACTTGCAGTAATGAGTGGACTAACGGATCGACTACCTGGAGTAGATTTAGTATTGTTAGTTTGGACTGGTCTTACTTTACTTTTTGTTAAGGCGGCTGTTCAAAAAGACATGCTCAATTTAATTACTATCGGTTTTGGATTTATTCTACAAGCCGTAATGATGGCGTTAATCTTCTTTAAGTAAATTGGCAAACATCACCGTTGACTTTGGTTGGCGGTGGTGCTATACTAATAATGTCGTAATTCACACACAGAAAGGCAGTTATGAAAAAGGCTCTTATTATTGCTCCGTTGGTAGCAGCCCTTGTTGGTTGCGCTGGTATGAAAGATATTGAAGAACGCAAGACTTATGCTCAACCTAGTTGGTATCAAGATTGCGCACAAGCTGGAACAGAAGGTTGGTTCTGGTGGTCAAAAGATTATGCATACGCCTGTGGCGCAGGTGAATCAATTCACGCACAAGCCGCAGAAGAACAAATGTATGCAATTGCTATGAACAACTTTGCCAAACGTATTAACAGCGAAGTAAACAGCAATACCGATATCATTTTTGATAACGATAAAAAGACTACATACACTAAAATTTCTTACGTTGTTAAGAACACAACTATCCGTGAACACCTTCAACGTGAAGTTGGTCATTTTACTATGAGTGGTCGTCATTACACTTTTGTTCGTTTGAAAATGCCTAAGGCAGTTTTTGATCAGTTGATTGCCGAAGCCAAAGAACAGAAAGTTGCGGGACGATAATGCATCCCTACACCGTGAAGAACTATCTGTGGGCTGTAATAATTTTGATGTTTATCATTATTGCACTCACAGGTTGTTCGTCGACACCCCAGGTACAGGCCAAGAAGCCGCAATATTGTTATACCGAACAAACTATTCAAACAAAGAATGGTGAAAAGGTTAACAGCACAACTACCGTCGAATGTACTGACGATCAAATTAAACGACTAACCGCCAAACGTTTGGGCCTAGCACCTAACTGCGGTGAGTTTACATATTGGATGCAGATTGGAGGCAAGAATGTTCAACGGACTGGTATCAGTTGTCAAAAACTGGACGGTAGTTGGGAGATTGTTAATACTTCTGGTACTTAGTACCAATGCCAATGGCGTTGAAATTAACAATCCAAAATTCTTTGATTATCGAGGCGGTTCGTGGGCCAACCAACTAATTGAAATGTCGTTTGGTTGGTTTAAAACTCTTGACAAAGAACAATCGGCAGTCTATAATCAAAGTATTACTCATGCCGTTATGTATGCCGAAAACGGTCAGGCTGTTACTTGGTATCAAAATGATGCCAGTGGTGTTTCTGTTCCCGTAATGACTTGGCCGGTATCAGACGGGTATTGTAGACGTATGCATATCCAAGTAATTGCATACAACGTAGAGAAAACAATGGCTGCAACTGCCTGTTTCTCAAATAGTAGCAATTATTGGAGATGGTTTAACTAATAAATATTATTTCATGAAAATAACTTTTAGCGATAAACTAATAGCTTGGCTAACTTTATTCAGCGGATTATCAATTTCCGCTGTCGCCGTTTATTATAGCGTAGCGGGTCTAGTTTCTATATTCGCCGCTGCCGCTATACCTATTATGATTATGGGTGTGGCATTAGAAGTTAGCAAATTAGTTGCCACCGTATGGATAAAATGGAATTGGTCTCGAGCCCCTAGACTAATTAAGGTTTATCTCATGATAGCTATCACCATTTTGATGATGATTACATCAATGGGTATATTTGGCTACCTTTCAAAAGCACACCTAGACCAAGCGGTTCCTACAGGTGATGTTGCCGATAAGGTTTCACTTATCGATGAAAAAATAAAAACACAAAAGGAGAACATCGATGCTGCTCGAAAGGCTCTTAAACAAATGGACGAATCTGTTGACCAAGTTATGGCAAGATCAACAGACGAAAAAGGTGCAGACAAAGCCGCTGCCTTGCGAAGAAGTCAAGCAAGAGAAAGGTCACAATTACAAAATGATATTGCAAAGGCCCAGAAAGAAATATCTGTTCTCAACGAAGAACGTGCTCCAATCGCCAAGGAACTCCGTAAGGTTGAAGCTGAAGTCGGACCAATCAAATACATCGCTGCCCTCATTTATGGCGACAACCCCGACCAAAATCTCTTAGAATCAGCCGTACGATGGGTAATCATTATTATTGTTATAGTATTTGATCCTTTGGCAGTTATTTTATTATTGGCTAGCCAATATAGTTTCCAATGGTTTCGCGAAGCAGATGAAGATGAAATGCGTGAGGAATATGATTTTTCCGAAGGAACTATTGGACCAGTAATAAAAAATGATGAACCACAAGAACCAGAACCAGTAGAAACGGATTATAAAGAAAGTGCGTGGCCTTTCAAAGTATCTTCTGACCCTCATCCCGTAGGATGGATGTATCCTAAACATGCTGATATTCAAAATTATCATGTAGAAGATGCCGACGATGAAGAATTTGATAATGAAGAAATAGACGAAGATGATCCTGGTGATACCGATGCTGTAAAAGATGCTAAAGCTCGATGGAAACACGACCATCCAGGGAGTTCTTTAAAGCAACAACGTAGATTATTAGAAAACGGTATTATTGATCATCTACCTTGGGAAGATTATTTAAAACCTGAAGCTGATATTGCTGCCGAAGAAGCTAAAAAATGGGCTGAAGAAAATCCAGAAACTGAAGAGGCAACAGAAGCAAAGGAATGGGCCAATGAAAGAATGGACGAACGTCCAGGTGACTACATTCCAGCAAAAGAAACCTATATGGAAAATGTTGACGGCACACAGGTTACTAAAACAATTGAAGGTTATCATCAAAACGAAGAACAAACTCAATCTACACTTTGGAATAAAATTCAACAGGCCAAAAAATGACTAATTCGGTAATTGTTGTAACACCTCCAGACGACACATTATTAGACGGAGTGAGGATAGCATTAGTAGATCTTGCTCCGGATCAAACACAAATAATTTCAGATTCCTTAAAAGAAATTAATAATAACAATCGAGTCATTTTATACTATTGGAAAATGGGTAATCCTGTAGACTGGTTACTGAACATAAAACCTAAAGCCGATCTTATTATTTTTAATGCAGATGCACAGGCAAATGGTGCTATTGAACTAATAATTGGTTATATGGCAGCACAATCAAATTCGTACTACTTCGGTACCCTAAGAGATCTAAATAAAGTCAATGACTCTGTCATTTATTCAAAGGAAGATTTAAAAGAATTACTTTTAACAACATTGGAAAATTATGAAACACAACACTCTCACAGGTAATAAGGTTTTTGTAAAAGACGGTGAACCATTTGAAAAGGCTCTAAGACGTTTTAAGAAAAAAGTCGAGGATAGTGGACTTATGGAAGACCTTCGAAAAAAAGAATGTTATTTAAAACCTAGCGTTCTTAGAAAAACACAAAAATCCGCTGCCAGAGCAAGATGGCTCAAAAAGATCAGAGATAATCAGTTACCTAAAAAAATGTATTGACACTTTGTCAGAAAGGTAGTATAATATTTGTATGAACACAGATATTATGATTGACTTGGAAACGCTAGACGTTCTCCCATCCGCTACTATACTAACTATCGGAGCAGTTAAATTTGATCCGTTTGGTATGGACATTCAAGAACCCGCAATGGAAAAATTCTATGTAAGAGTAGATATTGATAGTTGCGATAGATTAGGTTGTACCGTTAGTCAAGCAACCTTGGACTGGTGGTCACAACAGGCCCAAGCGGCACAAGACGAAGCATTTGATCCCTCAGGAAGAATCGATATTGTTGATGCTATGAATCAACTTTATAAATTCTGTTGGGGCGGTAAACGTGTATGGAGTCACGGTGCTGGATTTGATGTTATTATTTGCGAACATCTATTTCGAAAAATTGGCAAAGCAGTTCCTTGGCAATTCTGGGAAGTTCGAGATACACGAACATTATTTGACATCGGAATTGATCCAAATAGACCCCCTGTACTAAAACATCATGCCTTAGAAGATGCATGGAATCAAGCAGTTGGAGTACAAAACGTATTTCAAAAATTGCGTAGTTCTACAATGTATGACGGTAAGATGATTACTCCTTTTGCTAATCAAAGATAATTATGAGAATTGAAGAAGACATTAAACTTGATTTTAAAGATGTTCTGATTCGTCCTAAACGCAGTACTCTTTCTAGTCGCAAAGAAGTAAACTTAAAACGTACATACAAATTTAAGCATAGCGGTACAGAGTGGACAGGAGTCCCTGTTATGGCTGCTAACATGGATGGCGTAGGTACTTTGCAAATGGCTCATGCGCTATATGAGCATAAAATGTTTACTTGCTTAGTAAAGAACATTGACACTTTATATCTTCAAACTACTACCGAAGATATTGGCGGAAATTATTTTGCTGTAAGCACAGGAACAAGTGACAATGACTTCGAACGCCTGAGCAGAATTCTTAAAGACTATCCAGCAATTCATTTTATTTGCATTGATGTAGCTAATGGTTACAGCGAACATTTTGGAGATTTTGTCTCAAGAGTTCGCAATGCGTGGCCTACGCATACAATTATTGCAGGTAATGTTGTTACTGCGGATATGACACAGGAACTTATTTTAAGAGGAGCAGACATTGTCAAAGTTGGAATCGGACCAGGGTCGGTATGTACGACTAGGATACAAACTGGGGTTGGCTACCCGCAACTTTCTGCAATCATTGAGTGCGCTGATGCGGCTCATGGGCTCGGTGCCCATATCATTGCTGATGGCGGTTGCACTTGCCCAGGCGATGTGGCTAAGGCATTTGGAGCAGGCGCAGACTTTGTCATGCTGGGCGGGATGCTAGCCGGACACGACGAAGGCGGCGGAAAAGTCGAAGACGGAATGGTTACATTTTACGGAATGAGCTCGGATACCGCAATGAATAAACATCACGGCGGAGTAGCTGAATATCGTAGCAGTGAGGGCAGGACCGTAAATATCAAATATAAAGGACCTGTAAATTCTACGGTTCTTGATTTATTAGGCGGTTTGCGTAGTTGTTGCACATATGTAGGAGCAGCTAGTCTTAAACAATTAAGTAAATGTACCACATTTATTAGAGTAAACCGCCAAATAAATGACGTTTTTATTACCTAAATTTAAATATTTTTAAAATCTCGGTGATAAATATTTTTGTTAGCGTACCAGGTGGGCGTTAACAGGGGCAAAGGGCCCAAACAGATCTTACTTTAAAAGGAGATGACTATGTCTAAGATCATCGGTATCGACTTAGGTACCACAAATAGTTGCGTGGCCGTAATCGAAAACGGCAATTCTAAAGTTATTGAAAATAGCGAAGGCGCAAGAACAACACCCTCAATCGTTGCTTACACACAAGATGAAATCCTTGTAGGTGCTACGGCAAAACGACAAGCAGTAACAAATCCAAAGAATACAATTTATGCAGCCAAGCGTTTAATTGGACGTAAGTTCAAAGAACAAGCTGTACAGAAAGACATCGACCTAATGCCATATGAAATTATGGAAAGTAAAAATGGTGATGCATGGGTTCGAGCACAAGGCAAAGAACTAGCACCTCCACAGATTAGTGCTGAAGTTCTACGTAAAATGAAAAAGACTGCCGAAGACTATCTTGGTGCAGAAGTTACACAAGCAGTTATTACGGTTCCTGCATATTTTAATGATCAACAACGTCAAGCAACTAAAGATGCAGGACAAATTGCTGGACTAGAAGTTCTTCGTATTATTAATGAACCAACAGCAGCCGCATTGGCCTACGGTGTTGACAAACAAGATAAATCCGATCGCAAGATTGCAGTATACGACTTAGGTGGCGGTACATTTGACGTATCTATCATTGAGATTGCTAACGTAGACGGTGATAAACAAATTGAAGTTCTATCAACAAACGGTGATACATTCCTAGGCGGTGAAGACTTTGACCAACGCATCATGGATTACCTATGCGACGAGTTTAAGAAAGAACAAGGCATCGACCTAAAGAAAGATATGCTTGCCTTACAACGTCTAAAAGAAAGTGCTGAAAAAGCTAAGATTGAATTGTCTAGCTCTGCTAGCACAGATGTTAACTTGCCATACATTACAGCAGACGCAAGTGGTCCTAAACATATGAACGTTAAGATTACTCGTGCTAAGTTTGAATCAATGGTTGAAGACCTAATCAATCGCTCATTAGCGCCTTGCCGTCAAGCTATGCAAGACGCAGGCGTGAGTGCCTCCGATATTGACGAAGTTATCTTAGTTGGCGGACAAACTCGTATGCCTAAGGTGCAGGAAGAAGTTGAAAAACTATTCGGCAAAGCACCACGCAAAGATGTTAATCCAGACGAGGCAGTTGCTGTTGGTGCTGCTATCCAAGGTGCTGTGCTAGGTGGTGATCGCAAAGACGTTCTATTGCTAGACGTTACTCCATTAAGTCTGGGTATTGAAACCCTTGGCGGTGTGATGGCAAAGATCATTCAAAAGAACACAACTATTCCTACTAAAGGACAACAAACATTCTCTACAGCAGAAGACAATCAACCAGCCGTTGATATTAAAGTGTTCCAAGGAGAGCGTGAGCTTGTTCAACATAACAAACTGCTAGGCGAATTTAAGTTAGACGGAATTGTTCCTGCTCCACGAGGCATTCCACAAGTTGAAGTAACCTTTGATATTGATGCAAACGGAATCATGCACATCAGTGCTAAAGATAAGTCAACTGGCAAAGAAAATAAAATTACTATTAAATCGGATAGTGGTCTAAGCAAAGAACAAATCGATGAGATGATTCGTGATGCTGAAGCTAATGCTGACGCTGACAAGAAAGCACGTGAACTTATTGAAACTAAAAATTCTGCAGAATCTCAAATTCATCAAGTTAAAAAAGATCTTGAAGAATTCCGCAGTGAACTTACTGAAACAGAAATTGCTGATATTGAAAAAACAATTACAGATGTTGAAACTGCCGCTAAAGGTGACAGCGTAGATGCTATTAAAACAGAATTAGAAAAAGTTGTTCCAGCAATGTCAGTGCTTTTACAAAAACGTCAGCAAAAAGAGCAACCTCAAACTCCAGACGCTTCTGCTAATCCAGAAGATAACGTAGTTGATGCTACATTTACTGAAACTAAAAAAGATTGACACACAGACAGAAAGATGTTTAAATAATATTAGCGGTACCTAAATGGGCCGCTAATGAGCAAAGAGCTCAATTGTTCTTACTTTATAAGGAGACTAATATGAACAATCAACTTGCAAGACTAGATGCTATTAATAGAGCACTAATTGGTTTCGATCAAATGTTTGATCAAATGGAAAGACGATTCGCTAACAGCGTTTCTAATAATTATCCTCCGCACAACATTTTAAAAATGGGAGATAATGAATATTCAATTCAGTTAGCAGTAACTGGCTTTGAAAAAAATGAAATTGCTGTTACCGTAGAAAACAATATTCTTATTGTTAAAGGTGAAAGTATGACAACAGACTATGCACCTGAACAATATCTGCATCGTGGTTTAGCAACACGTGACTTTGTTAAAGAATTTCCTCTTGCAGAACACATTGAAGTTGTTGGTGCAGAAACAAAAAATGGTATGCTTACTATCAAATTAGTTCGCAATATTCCAGAATCTGCAAAACCAAAGATCATTGACATTGTAGAGGTTAAGTAATAACATGTGGGGGGAAACCCCCACATAAATTGGAGAAACTATGGGAACACTAACCGACATCGAAATTGATGAAAAAATAAAAGTTACAATTCAACCTCCAAAGTTATGGAAAGTTATATTTTTTAATGACGACCAAACACCTATGGATTTTGTTGTAGAATTATTGGTAAACATTTTTAAACATAACGAAAATAGAGCAAGAGATCTTACTTTAGAAATTCATAATACAGGAAGTGCAGTTGCAGGAATTTATCCTCATGAAATTGCTGAACATAGAGGATTAATGGCAACTCAAGTTTCTCGAACAAACGGTTTTCCATTACAAATACAGGTGGTAGAAGAATGAGCTTAAGAGAAATCACAAAAGATTTACATCATGAAGCAGAAACAACAAAATTTGCTAAAGAATTACTTAGTGGTAAAATTGGTGGTAAGAAATATGTAAATTATCTTTACAACCTATTAGCAATTTATGATCCAATTGAATGGTATGCAAGTCGTCAGGGCATGTTTGAAAAAATGCCGTATTTGCCAAGACTTAAACATATTCATGCAGATTTTAAAGAATTGGACGACGGCGGCTATTTGTATCTAACTCCGTCTACATTAGAATATCAAGCGTATTTGCATAAGTTAGGTAATGACCCAGAACGCAAACATTTGATTAAAGCGCATTTATATTGTCGACATATGGGCGATTTAAATGGCGGGCAAATCATTAAAAAACAAGTAGCTCATATCAGTAGTGGTAAGTTTTATGATTTTAATGATGCAGATACATTAAAGGTACAGATTCGTCAAGAGCTTACAGACGACCTCGGTGATGAGGCTCGTTTGGCATTTGAATATGCTATTCGAATGATGAAGGATCTCTATGACGGAGAGTAATGTTTGGAATACGTTAATTGGAATCCAACAATTACTTGAAGACTCGTTTAACAGAACAGGCACCGAAATACAGGAGCCTGGAATGGATAGGTTTAATCAGCCTGGTTGGGTCAATCGTGTGTGGTCCAGCGATGCTTATCGTCGTGCTCACATTGATGTAGTAGACGCTAGAGAAACCAAAGGATTGTGGATGATGCATTGTTGCATTTTCCCTCATATTCATAACTCTGCTCCTATATTTGGTTTTGATGTAATAGCAGGAAAAAACAAGATCACAGGCTGTTTCATAGACTACAGCCCAACTACTAACAAACAGCATCCTATGATAGATTATTTTGCTGAAGAAGTTACTAGATACGAGTGGATCCGCAAACGTGAATTACCCGACTGGGCACAGCGTATTTTTAGCTCTAGTATGGTAGCTGCGGGCAATGTTAAAGACGAATCAGAATTGAAACAGATTACTAGTCTAGCACATATACTGGTAAATCACTACTTAGAAACCGTAGGTGAAACTAATAATACTACCGCAGATGCAACTTTTGAACAGAATTACTATGCTCAAAATCAAAAACAAAACCCGCATACACCGCGTGTAATGGCTAGTTTGGGTTTAGACGAGGAAGATGTTCGAGTGTTTATTCAAGAATGCCTGTTCCCAGAAATTCGATAAATACAGAACTATGAGATTTTTTGAATTTGCAGCGCCTCAACAGGATCAAAACACGGTTTCTAAATTAGTAGATATTGTGAAAAACCCTAATACCGATCCTAAATTAAAAAACGAAATTCTAGCTATTTTAAAACAGCTGGAAGTTAAGGGCACCAAACAAGATAAACAGCTTAACGCTATACCCCCAGCGGAAGAGATTACTAAAGAAGCAGTAGGTGACGATACAATTAGTACTATTGAATCCGATGAAGATTACTTTCAACGTATTCTTAACAGCGACCCTCGTTTAAAAGCCATTGCAGAAAAGAAACTTAAAGATGCAGAATCACAAGGATTTAATGTAGGTTCTGCTTTGTCAGCTGGAGATGCATTTAAACGTTTTAACGATCAAGTATTATCGTTAGTACAACATCTTAAACAGCTACCACCAGACTTTGCTAAAGAAGTTACTAAAACATTTAGTCACTTAGCTACTCAAGGTATAGATCAACAAGATTTAATTTCTTTCTTACAAGATTGTGCTAAACCAGATAGACTAATAGATCTACCTGCATTAACATCAAAATCTGGTACAGGTATTAGATTAAATGTTCCTTCAAAATATCAAGAAATCGTTAAGCATCTCGTGGCAGTTACTCCGGGTAGTAAAAATGCCGCTGCGGGCAAGGGAGAACTTATGCTTGCAGTTATTGGTAAAGACACAACTAAACCTGCTGTAGGAGATATTATTGTAGGTGAAAAACGTGTTGAAGTTAAAGCATCTGATGCAACTGGTAAAACAATATCTGATTTTGCTCTCGGTAAACAACCAGTTGAAAAGGCAAGAACAATCATGGTTAATACCATGAATAGAACCCTTGGTAGAGAGGTGTTTTTAGATGCAACAGCTGATACAACCAACGACCAAGGTGTTACTGGTATATCATCTATTAATACTAAAAATCTTGCTCAACTAAACAAGCTCTTTAGTGAAATGGGTGCAGAAGCTACACAAAAAATGTTCCGTGAAATGTTCACAGCAGTAGTAGGCAATAAATTTTCAAAGGATATTGAAGATATTGTTTCCTCTATAGATAATAACGGAATTAACGTAGAATCAATGAGAAAGGCTATTGTTGCTTTATTGTTTGACTACTATAAATCTGTGAATAACCATACAGGATTATTAACTATAAACGTTCCTAATCTAACTATCAATTATGTAGAAGATGCAGCGTCATTTGCAGCTATTCCTAATCTAACAATTGGTACTTTATTTGATTTTAGAGCCAATCCTGGATCTATAACATCATTTAAACAAAAATAAAGTTTCTTAATCTAGAACAATTTAATAACGCCTTATAATTTTGGTTCTCTCTCCTTTAAATACTATACGGTATAATCCGGGAGCGAATCAATGTCTAAAACAAAAATAATATTAGTGACACTGATGCTGCCTTCAGTTGTATTGGCAGCAGAACTACAGCATAACTTTAATAGTCCTGCTTTTAACGGGCAAGGCTATAGTTCGCACGTTCTAACAATCAAACAACTTGAAGATCAAGCAAAAGAAAAGAACAGAGCAGCGGTAGAAGCATTAAAAGCAAAAGCAGAAGCTGAAGCAGCAAATACACCAACTGCACGTTTTATTGCTAATCTTGAAAGTCGTATCTATTCACAATTAGCTAAACAACTAACTGATAGTATGTTTGGTGAAGGTGCAACCTGTACAACCAGAGGTGTTGTATGCGGAACAATTCCAGATATTGGTGGTAATTCAATTAGTTGGAAACTCGGTGATGGCAGTGATAATGGTATGATTGTCATTACAATTCAAAGCCTTACTAATGCCTCGGATATAACAACAATGAAGGTTCCAGCCGGAACGTTTTATTTTTAAGGGGCGGTAAATGAAAAAAACAATAATAGCCCTAGGGGTAATCGCTATTTTATCAGGCTGTGCCACTAGTTCATCAATAAGAGAAAAGATGACCGGTGAACAATTTGATGAGCCAACCGTAGAGCAGAACAAATATCTAAAAAAATTAGGTGACGGAATTAGAGCACCTAAAGGTGGACCAATTACCGTAGCAGTATACGGTTTCCGTGATATGACCGGACAACGTAAATCTGTTCCAAATATTGCTAGTTTAAGTTCAGCAGTTACTCAAGGTGCAGATTCATATCTTGTAAAAGCATTACAAGATGTAGGCAATGCAAGATGGTTTACCGTAGTTGAGCGTGTTGGTCTTGAGAACCTAATTAAAGAACGTCAAATGATTCGTCAAATGCGTGAACAATATCAAGGCCGCGATGCTAAACCGTTGCCACCAATGTTGTTTGCAGGAGTTATTATCGAAGGCGGAATTGTTGGCTACGATTCAAATACATCAACCGGCGGTAGTGGTGCAAGATTTTTAGGAATTGGAGCACAAACACAATATCAAAGTGATACCGTAACCGTAAATTTAAGAACGGTTAGCGTTTCTACTGGAGAAGTATTGACTAGCATTACCGTTACCAAGACCGTGCTAAGTTATATGGATAAGGTCGGTGTGTTAAGATTTGTGTCGGCCGGTGAACAAGCAATTGAAGCTGAAATTGGTGCAAGCATTAACGAAAGCATCAATAAAGCAACTAATCTAGCTATTCAAGCAGCCGTTATAGAAACTATTAATGAAGGTGCCAAAAAAGGACATTGGGCATTTAAAGATGATTTGGTTATAACCCATCCGCTACCTGTTCAACCAGAAATAAAAATTGAACCTATGGTAGAGGTAAAGGTTGAACCTAAGGCAGAAGTAAAGGTCGAACCTAAGGCAGAAGCAAAACCAGAAGTAAAGGCAGAAGCAAAACCAGAAGCAAAACCAGAACCAACTCCAGCTAAAGTTCTTACTAAAAAATCAACAACAAGAACAACGGTAAGAGAAAATGATAAGGCTGGATCAACTATCCTTTCAATATTATCACCAGGGGACGAAGTTGAAGTATTACGAGAACAAGGAAATATGACTTTTGTTCAAACAAAGAGTGGTAAGAAGGGATGGGTAGTAAGTAATTTCTTAAAATAATAACGGTACACTAATAAAAATAATAAAGTACCAAGGAGCGAAGAAATGTATAAAAAAGATATTAAACTAATGGCGGCTATTGTCTCCGCTATATTTTGGGGTTCTGGTGCCCATGCAGCTGGTAGCAGCACTGGCCCAAACAACGTATATATAGAACAAGTGGGAAGTAGTAATACAATTACTATTGAACAAGTTGGCGGGACAAATAATGTTGGCGGAACAGCAGGTTCTGTTAGCGTTGATGCAACAGGTGTAACAACATTAACACCAACTGCACCTAGTTCGTCAAATTATGCAACAATAAACGGTAGTAGCAATACCGTATCAATCCAACAAAACGGAAATAACAATTCCTCACAATACAATATTGTTGGAAGTAAGAATACATATACAGAAACCATTAATGGTTATAATAACCAAGTAAAATTAACGGTTAATAATGGAACCGTTACAGGTACTTCTAATTCTACAATGACAAATACCATCACTGGCGATAGCAACGTAATAATTCAAAATATTACTTCTAGTCGTTTTACGTCAACTAATACAATTACAGGTGATAGTAACCAAGTTACTACAGATAGCACTACATCAGGTACATTAAGTAGCATTAGTAATACTATTACTAGCAGTAATAATAACGTGATCAACATTCAACAAGCTGACACAGGAACTCATACCGTTGTATTGAATACGACTGGTGGTGATTACAACTCTATTACTACTCAACAACAAGGAAGTAATAACAGCACAATCAATGTTAGCACAAACGGAGCACACAATACCATTACGGTTCGTAGTACTAATGGATCTAGTATTACTAATCCGATGACAGCAATAGTGAGGTAACAATGAATGCCCTGCTCGGAGTAATTTTATCACTTTTTGTGGTTAATGCCTGGGCGGGCATTGGTATTGTTGCCGACGTAAAAGGAACAGCCTGTGAGATCCAACGAAATAAAAGTAAATTATCCGGAGTTAAAGGTGCAGAAATTGAAACAATGGATACCTATATTACAGGATCTTGCGTAAGCAATATCACTTTTAAAGATGATACTAAAGTTCGAGTTACAGAAAATAGCAGGCTGCTTATCGACGATTTTGTCTTCGATCCTAAAAAGTCTGATGCTGGCAAACTGGCTATTAAAGCCGCTATGGGAACCGTCAGATACACATCAGGACAGATTGCTAAGAATAATCCTCAGCAAGTTAATATCCACACTCCTACCGCCTCGATAGCAGTTCGAGGAACTGATTTTACAATGACCGTAGATGAAGCAGGACAAAGTCTTGTTGTTCTAGTCCCGTCATGTAAAGATGATAAAGAAGTTAAACAATTTGAATTAGATGAACAACGTTGTCGCGTGGGAAAAATTGAGGTAACGACGCAAGCAGGTTCAGTGGAGTTAGACAAAGCATTCGAGGGAACATATGTTACAAGTGCTAATATGCCACCGACTCCTCCGGTCGTTATGAATATTATCGAATCAAAAATTAATAATAATTTAATCTTAGTTAAGCCTATGGAAATTCAGCGTTCTTTAGCCACTGCTACTAAAACTAAAAAAGAAATTGAATCAGAAGAACTAGAACAAGAAGCCATACGTCAAATGATGCAACGCCTTGAAGAATCAAGAGAATCCCCTCAAGCAAAAGTATTACAATTTACCTATGCTGATGGAAGCAAAGGATGTAATCCTTCAACAAATATTTGTGTTAACTGGGATAATCCAGACGGATCGTCAATACAAGACAAAGGCAAAGGTGTGGCGTTTAGAAAAAACGAAGACCACTATGCTGAAATTAAAACTTTAGGCTATGCATCAAATACAACAATAACCGTTATACATAATGATCAACCAGATACTATTGTTATTGGCAGCGGAGATCCAAACGGTAACGTTGTTTATATAAAACAAAACGCTGGTGTATTAAAAAGATGAAAAGACTAATACAATTTTTATTCTTAATAATGATAACACCATTTGTTTGGTGTGAAGATCTTTCTGCACAAGGAACAGGTTTTGAATCAGGAACATTGTCTGGTTGGACATCGGCCGGTGGAGTTAGTGTATCTGGAGCCAGTTCTAATAACCTTGGAGGCAAAGCCTGGGTAGTTAATCCTTATGGTACTAAAATGGGTATGCTTTATCCTAGTGGAAGTACAAGTTTTGATACAGCATTGTCTACTCTAGGACTATCGGCAAATGAAAATTCAGCTGTTAGATCTTTTTTATCTGCCAACGCCGGTGGCGGAAGTCCTACTCCAACTAATGCTGCTTATGTAATGACTACCGTAGCATTACAAGCAGGAGTTACCTATACCTTTGCTTGGAACTATTTGAGCACAGATTATTTTCCATTCAACGACGGTTCTATGATGACACTGACACATGCCAGTAATGCTAGTGTTATCCCATCGTTGAATAACGGTAATCAACGTTTTGCATTATTAGGTTTTACAAATCCCGGATCAGGAAATTACTCAACAGGATCCTACGGTTCTACAGGTTGGCAGTTAGCTGTGTTTACCGTACCCGAAGACGGCAATTATGTTTTAGGTTTTGCCGCATTTAATCTAGGCGACACTATTCTAAGTCCTATCTTATACATTGACGAAGTTCAAGGAAGCACAACACTCAACGGCCAAAACTTTGGACCTGTTGCTCCTAATGCAGGTTCAACAGCACCAGCAACTCCTTCAGAACCAACAGCACCAACTTTATGTTGTGGCGGTAGCGCAGCATCATTTAATATTAATGCTATGCACCAAACAAACATTAATACGTTTTTGAATAGACCACACGCTGATTCAAAAGTTATGATTGAACAAATTGGCAGCTATAATCATATTACGGTTCAACAAACAGGCACCAATCAAAACTATTTAGAATACATAGGCACAGGAAATAATAATCAAATAACCGTCAATCAATCTGGCAATGTTAATACACAGGTTAACTATGCTGAGATAAGATTAGGAACTACAGGTAGTGCAAATAATAATACCGTGAATCTTACACAACAAAGTACAGGTGGTGGCAAAGGAGCATTTATTACCGTTAACGATAATAATAATGCTGTGACATTACAGCAAAAAGATTCAGGAAGTCATTATGCGGCTATACATGTAAGTGGCGGATCAAAAACCGTTGATGTTATTCAACAAGGATCTGCCGGTCATATGGCAGATATTACATTATCAGGGCCAGGGAGCCGAAGTTTAAATCTTACACAAGGCGGCTCTACACAACAATTCTATAGTATAAACAGCAGTTGTAGCAGTAATTGTCAAGCGATAACCGTTACGCAAGGACAATAAATAATAGATGCGTAAATTAACGTTGTTAATTTCATTTATTATTACAGGTTGTGCAACAGGTCCTAGACCAGTGTCTGCACCACCACCGCCCAGTTGTATTAATATTCCCGGTGAAGGATGTAAACAATTTAATGCTGGTAATAAGGGCGGTACAACACTAGGACATCATAACAATGAAGATATCCCTGCCAAAGCTGCCGCAGTTCCAACTCAACCCTAAAAAGATTTTAATCAGTCCTTGGACAGCATTAATAACACTTGTACTTATTTTAAGTATAAGAATAGCTGATCCTGTCTTTGTAGAAAGTATAAGATTACGTTACTTTGATACGTTAATTACAAGTCAAACACCTACACAAAATAATATTATTACAATTAACATTGATGAAAATGCTTTAGACAAATATGGCCAATGGCCTTTTAAGCGTGATGTTTATGCACAACTTATAGACGAGCTTTATAAACGCAACGCTGGTCTAGTAGTATTCAATGTATTAATGACTGAAAAAGATCGTCAAGGAGGCGATGCACGACTAGCAACTACTCTCAGCGACTTTCCTGTAATACTTCCAAACATGCCGGCAGACAGGATGAAAAACACTCCTCGTCAGCCCGGTACAGCCGTTATTGGTTCTGACTTTCAAGAATCAATAATTCAATACCCGGGTATAATTGCAAATATTTCAGAACTTGAAAAACGAGCGGCAGGTGTTGGTATTGTAAACACACTACCAGAAGTTGATGGAGTTAATAGAAGAATGCCTCTAGTCGTTAGTGTTGATGGAAGAGTTTATCCAAGTCTGGCCATGGAGGCATTAAGAGTTGCCGCAGGAGATACAACCGTTCAAGTCAAACTTTTTGAAGGCGGTGTTGAAAAAATGCGAATACCTAAGTTTGGTCCTATTACTACTGATCAATTAGGTCGTGTGTGGATTGACTGGAGTCAACAATCAAAATCATATTCAATGACAGAGTTGCCTAAAGACTTTGGCGGTGCTGTTGTTATTGTAGGTGTTGCTGCGGCCGGTTTGGGCAATCCTGTCCCTACAGCAGTAGGCAGCGTTTGGCCACACGATGTGCAGGCCGCAGTTTTAGGAACAATGTTCAATGGCGTTGTTATTCAAAGACCTGATTATGCCGACGGTGTTGAAATACTAACATTAGCATTAGCAGGTATACTATTAATTTTCTTAACGAGGTATGTATATGTCGGATTGGCAACTACAATTGGTCTGGTGGTCATCAGCGGTATTGGCAGTTGGTTTGTGTTTAATAATTTTCTATGGTTATTTGACGCTACTGCCCCTGGAGTTGGCTTGGTATTGGTCGCTTTGCATGCCTACGGTGTCAAGTTTGTAAGTGAGTTTTTACAAAAGCAACAAATTAAAAAACAATTTGGTTCTTATGTAAGCCCTGTTATCGTTGAAAGATTACAAAAAGATCCTAGTCTAATTCGTTTAGGCGGGGAAGAAAAAATGCTCACAGCAGTTATGACTGATATGCGCAACTTCACAGGTCTAGGTGAAAAGTATGGAGCAGACGTTGAAGGTTTTACAGCTATCATGAATTCTTATATGACAGCAATTAGTAAACCTGTGTTTGCCAACGATGGATGTTTAATTAAATTTATTGGTGATGCATCTTTACATATACACGGAGCTCCGGTAGATGACGATCGTCATGCTTATCACGGTGTTAAAACTGCTTTAGAAATGATAGAAGCAGTCAACGAATTTAACAAACATCTAGAGTCCATTGGAAAACCACCCGTTGGTATGGGAGCAGGTGTTAACACTGGTAAGATTCTAGTTGGTAATATTGGTAGTGAAGGTAAAATGGGTTATGACGTACTAGGCGATCCTGTATCGGTAGCAAGTCGACTTGAAGGACAAACAAAAGGTTATGGTGTACTAATCATTATAGGCCCAGATACCTACGAAGAAGTTAAAAATGATTTTACGTGTTTAGAATTAGATTGTATTGCAGTTAAAGGCAAAGCTATTGGCTTAAACATTTATACTCCAATAACAACAAAAGCTGAGTCGAATGATCTACAAATGCATGCCGCAATGCTACAATTATATCGTCAACAAAAATTTGATCAAGCTATTAAATTCTGTAAAGATTTAATGGGGAGGTTTGAAGGATCTATGGATCATTATTATGAAATATGGATTGAACGTTGCGAGGAGATGAAAACACATGATTTACCCGCAGACTGGGATGGGGTCTTTAGAGCCACTTCTAAATAATTTATATAGAATTAATCCTGTATTACAAATACAGGATCAGATTATAGGTTGGTGGTTTGACCAAGGAATTTTAACTTTTGTTAAAATGTATTACTGGCCAGCATTCCTAGCAGGATCTGCAGATACTATGGCTGATTTGTTTAATCCAAAGACCTACAGCATCTGTAGATATTAAACAGCCGGTGTATCTAATGGAGTTGTTGGCTGAGGTGCTGGCTGTTTTGGCAGCTTTGGTTCTGATGATTTAACTGGTGCTACTGGAATTTTTGTTCTACTCATTTTTAACTTTCTCCTGCTGAGGCTGTTTTCTTCTCGTCATCGTCTAATTTAGTAGCTTGATCAAACTTCTGATTAGCTTCTTTTTCAACTTTCATCTGTTCCATAACGCGATCTGACTCAATAATTTTGCCTCGCAAATGTAATACGGTATTTACCTTTTGATTTAACCTAATTAAATCGTTGTCTAACATACGAATACGATCAATAAGGGCAATAAGAACGGTGTTAGCTTCGCTAATAACGGGCTTAACTTCTTTAGTTGACCACTCCCAAACATATTTAATAATATAGCCCATACCGACTGCCATAACAATCGGAAAGCCATATTTGTTTACTAATTCTGCTAATTCACCCATGGTATCTCCTTAGTCCCAAAGTCCTTTTGCTCTATCAACTTTTATTGGGGGTTTATTTGCCCAAGTACTTGTTGTAGGTTTTTTATTTTTTTTCTTATAATACTCTTCTATCTCTTTTAAAGTCCATAACGAATAGATACTAACACCTAACGCTATAGTGGCAAAACAATATATTAAAAAGAGAAAAACAAGATCAACATACACTATTCTTGATCTCCAAAATTTACACGATACCCTTTAACAAATGCTACCATAGGTTCTACTTTTACTAACATAGCTTTACCGTTTTTATTTGTAATCATAAAATGATCACCGTGTTTCCAACCTAGTTTATCTATGTTTAATTCTTCATCGAAGATAATACCATTAGGGCTTAAATCCCAATTGTAGTCCATATAGAACATTTTAAAATTCCTTTTCATTAATCACGTCTTGCATCGTTCTTGCCGTCTGCTCGAGCAATACGATCTACATCAGGACGTAGTCCTAGGGCGTTTGATACAATAGTATCAATACGTACAACATCGTGGTTCATTGTTTTGACGCGATTATCAAGAGCTACAATGATACCGGCCATGCCCTTGATACTGCCCAAAACGCCCTGTAGCAAAAGTTTAATGGTTAAGTATACAAAATACCCACCTGCAAATGCCACAGCAATTGGGAAGCCCAAATCGCCTATTATTTTGAAAATTTCGTTCATCGCTCGCTCCAAATTGTTATTTTTATGTACGTATTTAACTTCTTGACTTAATTATTATCTGATGCTATAATATACTCATATTTCTAATAAAGTGAATAAAATGCGTATTCAAATTGTATCCGATTTGCACCTAGAGTTTTCAGACATTAACATTAAAAACACAAATAATGCTGATGTGCTGATTCTTGGCGGTGACATTATGGTCGCTTCAAAAGTGCTGAAGCCCGAAAGCGAATACGGTATCCGTTTTCGCGATTTCTTGAAGCGTGTGAGCTTCCAGTTTCCTCACGTTGTCTACGTTATGGGCAATCATGAGTTTTACAGCGATGGTCGCTGGTTTGATTCTATTGACTGGATGCGTTTGGCCTGCGGAGTTCACGATAACATTTATTTGTTAGAACGAGATTGCAAACAAATTGACGATGTATTGTTTGTTGGAGGTACTTTATGGACCGACATGAACAAGTACGATCCGTTGACTCTACATGCAGTTCGAGACATGATGATGGATTATCGTGCTATTAACAACGACAAAGCCGGATTCCGCAAACTTAAACCTGCTGATACGGTTGAAAGACATAGATTAACTCGCGATTATATTGTGCATGTTGTACAAGAAAACAAAGACAAAAAGATTGTTGTTGTAGGACATCATTCTCCTAGTTTTCAAAGTTGTCACGAACAATATAAAACTGATTATTTAATGAACGGAGCCTATCATAGCAGCCTGGAAGATATTATGTTAGACAATCCACATATAAAATTGTGGACTCACGGACATACACATCATCCATTTGACTATGTGGTTGGAGAAACTCGGGTTGTTTGTAACCCACGTGGATACGAACAAGAATATGGTTTTAGTGAAGACACTGGATGGGATCCAGAGAAAGTGATTGAGATATAAAATGGATAAACAAAAGTTTTTAAATGATTTAAAAACTGGTGTTCGTTATGTTGTAATTAATGACTGCTATGGTGGTTTTAGTTTAAGCCATGAAGCCTCTGTAGAATATAAAAAATTAGCAGGCATCACAGACCCAGGTTGGTATGATCGTGACGTTGCACGTGACGATCCTTACCTTGTTCAAGTTGTTCGACAAATGGGATCAAAGTCTCATGGAACCCACGCTAATCTTAAGATAGTTGAGATTCCAGGCGATGTGCCTTGGCACATTGAAGAATACGACGGTAACGAATGGGTTGCCGAGGATCACCGAACATGGTCTTAAAAGCAGTAAAAGGAGGATGGGTTAAGGTGAGGAAAACTTCAATTCAACATTGGCGATTTGAAGACGGAAAGACGTGCCCTAATCCTGGTTCAAAATGGGAAATGGATCCACCCCCACGTGGGTGGTACTGCTGGGTATATCCTGAAGACGATCACGAGTTTGAAACTTGGATGAACAAAATGTGTCCAACCGCAGATTGTACTCATCGATTTAATTCTGGAAATCCTATGTATACCGTGTACATTAAGGATCCTCAGGAAGCAACTATATTTCAATTAAAATATGGCGATGAACTTCGGTAAAGGTTTAAGGGTGGCTAGTGTGGGCGAGATCTTGGCAACAAGAGCTCGTGCCACCTTTTCTCATCGTATTAACTTTGATAGTATAGCATATCTAAATGTTGATGAAATGAAGTGGTGGTGTGAAGAAAATTGTGAAGGTCTTTGGAGATCTGAAACACATCATGCTTTATATTGGCAATTTGAAAACGAAAAAGATGCTTTGATGTTTATGCTTCGATGGGGAACCGCAGAAGGGAACAAGTTAAAATGAGAGTAATGAACAAAAATATTTGGCCTTTCCAAACTAAAATTCAAATGGTGTCTAGTGAAGACGTGTTTAGATGGTGTAAAGAAAAACTCTATCATGGCGGTTACTACGAACCAAATTGGTATTATAATTCTGATACCAATACTTGGTGTTTCAAAGACGAAAAAGAATATCTGATGTTTTGTTTAAAGTGGTCATAATGTATCCTTGGCAAATGGAGTTACTAGAAAAAATGTACAAATACAAAGGACGAGGAATGATACAGATCACAGGTCGTAATACGGGCAAGAGCAACTTTTCTGCTCAGGCTTTAAAAAGATTGTGGGAAGATATAGTCTATAGTCCCTTACAGGATATTGTTTTATCTGACGGCACCGTATACGGTGCTCGTTACTATACAGCAGAACCCATAGGCGGCAATTGGCGAGAAATGGAAGCGTGGTGTTATGAGACCTTTGGCAATTCTGGAGAACACATTTGGGGTGAAAAAGAAGCACCAGAACCTGCACAGCGTTGGTATATGAACAATCGCAAGTTTTGGTTTCGTGATGACCGTGACAGAATGATATTTGTATTAAAATGGCGCTAAGAACATTAAAAAGAAAAGTAATCATTCGAGAATATGATTACAAAAAAATATACGATCAAGCAACGGGTCTACACTATGACGGTGTTGCACTTTACGATCGTGTAAAGTTCTTGCCAATAAATGCAGAAACTCTTGAAAAACTCAAGTTAGTAGAAATCCTTAAAGGCAAAGAACATACTCCATTAATAGCATCAGAATGGAACAACAATGTTCCTGCTATGATGTTATATCATCTAAGAGATTATCTTTATGACGAAAGATATTACAACTGGGAAGTAAGTATCGACGAGGATGGTTACCTTTGTGTACAGGCAAGAAAAAATACTCCTAAGACACGTATAGGTTGGGGCGAGTTTGAAAAGGATCTAGAGTGCCGGATTTAGATCTACAAGAACAAATTATTGCCGATGCTGGCAAACAAATGGCTAAGGAAATAGACTTTCAGATTCTTTGCGGATTCTTAGAAGAACTAGGTTGGACTAAAGTAATCCTAAGCCCTATGACTAAAGAACAAGGTGATGCTATTGATTACTGGACACAGACACAGCTAACGGGTAACTTTGAAAATATGGGCCTTGTTTGGGTTTTCGAAGACAAGGGTGATGCTATTAACTTTACGCTGAAATGGAAATAACACAAAGAATTCACGACGGAGCCGACTGCTATCCTTGGAGAGAAGTATTTGCTCTATGGCCTGTTCGAACTATCTCAGGCAAGTATGTATGGTTTCGTAAAATTTACAAACAAAAATTTTGGGTAGTATGGGGTGCAGGCTTTCATATGGAACCACACGTAGAGTATGCGGAACTATTTGATATATTAAATTATGGGAAAAGTTAAAGAATCGATAATGTGGCCTAATGCGCCCGATAGGACGCCTGCTGCCAATCAAATGTTAGCAGACGCATACTTTAAGCATCATTCTCCCTATACGCATAAGCCTCCGAGGTATAAGTACAACGTAATAGGAGATCGAGTGGAAGAATGTAAAGAGGTTGTCGTTCATACCTTTACAATGGGCGATGTAGAAGATCCGGATTTATATGCTGCCCAACCCCTACACGAATGGGAAACTAGCGATTCAGGGCAATGGGTAATGAAGAATGCCGCAGACACGCCAACTTGGTGTCGAATGGCAGATCCGATGAGTTATGGATACAAATATCAGATTCGTGCTAAGTTAATGGGTCCTGCCCTTACAGAATGGTTATTGAGGTACGGTTCAAAGTGACTACAAAATACGTTCCTAGAATAATGCCAAAACCAAAGGTTGTTGATAGTCATCTAACTAGGGATGAAAAATTAATGGACTTGCTTTCTACCTATTATCCTGTTACACTTATAGAAGAAAGTGATTATTCCGAAAAATTAACTTGGTGTCTTGAGCATTGCCAAAATAAATTTAGAGATATCAAAATAACAAAAGGCAGAGTTTGGTATTTTCAAAATGAACAGGACGCCACAATGTTTGCAATGAAATGGTCTTAAATGGGCGGATACGCATATATTCCTATGTCAAAAGAAATTTATTGGATTAAGACTGCAAGAAGAAATTCTTTATCCGGTAGAGTAAGGATTCGGCCATTCGATAATGCTCATGATTTTTCTGTTGGGTTAAATGAATCTGATATAGATCCTATCCAAAAGTGGTGTCAAGAAAATAATTGCGGTATTCGAACTAGTTTTGATACATTCAAATTTAAAAATAAAAAAGAAATTACTTTGTTTTTATTAAAGTGGGGCTCATGAAAGTAGTATATCTCTCCGACGAAAAAATTCCCTACGAAGCAGCTCACGCCCACTTTAAAAAAGCAGCAGATTGGGCAAAAGAACAATGCGCTAGTTTTATTGGATACAATGTACAAGATGTTTCGGATGTTTCTTACACATACGATAACGTAGCCCAATATACATTTCGTGATCCAAAAGATGCCATGTGGTTTGAATTAAAATGGAGAACTTGACTTTCTCTGTGTTCGATGCTATAATAAGTTATCGTAACAGATTAACAGAAAGTTCAAGATGTCTAAGAAGCCACTCACTAAAAAGTTTATTGAGCTAGATAAGAAGCGTATTCCGCTTCGGCAGCTTCTGCACGGCAAAGAAATCCGTGAGGCAGCAAAAGCATTGGAAGACTTTCGTATAAAGCTAAACGAGCAAGAGTTTCTCTACGGTGCTAAGATTACTATCAAATGGGAAAACTACGGCGAAGCCTATGCTGTTGCTCGTAGATTGGAAACTGACAAAGAGTTTGAAGATCGTATCGAAAAAGTTCGCTTGGCTGCTGAAGCTAAGGCGGAGCGTGAACGTCTACGCAAACTTAAAGAAGCAAAACTGCGAGAACAAGAAGAGCTAAACAAGAAGGCTCGTGTTGCAGAATACATTCAAAAACTAGCACGAGAAGCTGGTATTGCCGTTAGCATCGTGGAGTAAAAAAATGGCACGTGGTCGAGCAAAATTATCCGACAAGCAAGAACGCATTTTGGTTCAGGCTCAATTAATGGGTCTAACTCCTCGCGACATGCAACAGATTTCAAACCGTCTGATTGCACTACAACGAGAAGCAGACGAAATTAAAAAAGTTGGAGACGCTATTCAAGGATATAGTTGGACCAAAACTGAAAAGGGTACATGGAATATTACTACCCCAGATGGTTATCTTTGTGAGTTTTCTAAGGGTCAAAGAGTTAAACGAGATTACTGGAGTCGAAAATTAGATTACAGCATTAAAGTTACCAAACCTGGTACTGCATTTAAACCTCGACACCTTCAAAAGAAAGGTATCGGAGTTAATGATGATTGGACTGCAAGAATTTGTCCAGAAGGTAGTAAAGAACTATATGCTTTAATCAATTGGGCACATGGTTTAAAATGGGAAATTAAAAATCAATGAATATACAACAGGCAACTCTTGTAGAAATCCTTCCTACTGAAGTTTGGTATGAGAAGGACTTCTTTGGCACGGTCCATATCAAGATGCAACATCAAGGTATGGAACCGTTTACCTTTATTCAAATGCACTATGACTATGCTTATACAAGTAATAGTCATCAACATACTATGGTCAAAGAAATTGGTAAGTTGTTAGGCATTGAAGATATTCCACAACGAGAATGGGTAATGCCCGAAAGTTGGAAAAATGTATAAAGAAGAAGAATACGAAAAATTTTCTAAGCGTATGCACGAACGCTTTCCAAAAATGTTTGAGGGTAAGTACGGCGGATTTGCCTGTAGTCCGGGTTGGTGGCCTATGCTAGAAACTCTATGCGGTGTTATACAAAGTCACATCGATCAAAGCAAAGGTTCCTGTGAGCAAGTAGTAGTTGAACAGATCAAAGAAAAGTTTGGCACACTACGTTTTTATGTACAAGGCGGAGACGAATTTACCAACGGTGCTATTTGGTTAGCAGAGAGTCTTAGTAGTCATATGTGTGAAGAATGTGGTGCTCCCGGTAAACGTACAGGCGGGGGTTGGGTTCGTACATTATGCGATTTTCATATTGCAGAACGAGAAGCCTTAAAAAAGGAAGAACATGAAAACACGTGAAGACATAATCACATCAATGTGTTATACTTGGCGCCATGACTACGGTCTTGAAAAAGATCTAGGCAACGGATTTGTTGCCGAATTCAGTGCTGGCATGACCAAAGATGAACGTGAAAGTCTTTGGCGTCAGATGGCTCAGATTTTTGATAACGATATTGCACCCGAGCTAGAAGATTATCGCCGACTACAAGAAGGCGAAGCAGTAGTAGTACCTAAGGATCGCGAACACGCAGAAGCATTAGTTCGCGTTGGAATGTTTTATTTGGAGAATAATAAGTGAAAATTGGATTTAGTCTAGGTCGTTGTATTCGTGATATTGTTATGGGTAAAATTAGTGAGGATGAGGTTGCCTTTATTATTACAGCAACCTGTATTCGTGAACCGTCAGGACTAGCACCAGTTATTGCTGATTACTCACTTCGAGAAGATTATCTATACGGGCTCGACGAAGTAGAATGTCTTCGTGTTGCAAAAAGTCTTTGGGATAGTAACAAACTAATTCAACCACGTCGCGAAGGTATTCATAGACACAAGCAGCCTGCTAATTCAGTATGGGTTGATATCTTTCCTACAGAGTTGTCAAATAATGCCTCAGTCAAGAAAACCTGGGATGCTTATAGATTTATGCTACATATGACTGAGAATGTTGATACTGAAGCACTAGAAATTTTTAAATGATTTATTTTAATTTTAATATTCGTAATCCTAAATGGTGGAATCGTTTTGCCAACATTAAATGGTGGGCAGGTGAAACTCCTTTTGAACATAAATTTTGGGAAGTACAGATTATTAAAAACGATAACCTACTTAGGGTCGAGTTTCAAGTTACTACACAACAAGATCATGCAGGTGTTAATCTTGAATTGGGTCTTTTAGGTTACGAAGCGCATTTTACATTTTACGATAACCGCCACTGGAATTACGAAGAAAACCGTTGGATGTTTTATACGGAAGAAAAAGGACTCCACTAATGAAAAAGATTTTTTACGAAAAGAAAGGACGTCGATATGTTCCAGTATCGGAATATGATTCTGAGTATTTGGATAGTTTTCCTCGCGGTGATCATTTGGTTAGTGTATACCCAGGGGGTACAAGTCGTCGGTTCAATATTAATCCGAACTATGCGGCTCTTATAGCCGCTGGTCGTGTTGCAGAGGATACAATTAGTAAAGCGTTAATGAAAGCCAGTGACCTACGCCCACAACGTGCTCCTATTACAGAAGGACAACGCAAGGCTTGGGATAACCTAGTTAAAGAGTTTGGAGAAGAAGCTCGTTGTCTACAATGGCCTAGTGCTAGAGAAGCATGTGAAGAAGCAGTTAAAGCCATGCAAGAAGAAGCAGATAAACTATTAAAACACGAAAGTGTACGTAAGGCATACGATCATTTTCTATTAATGTGTGAACTCACTAAGGAAAAAGAATATGACACAAATTGAAATTATAATTCTATTATTAACTCTGTTTGGAATCAAACATTTTATATTTGATTTTTTACTTCAACGTGCCTATCAATATCAAAATAAAGGCATCTACGGACACTTTGGCGGAGTACTTCATGCAGGATTGCATGGAATAGGTACGTTTGCATGTTTGGTATTATTCAATCCGTTTTTTGCCCTAGTAGCAGCTATTTTTGATTCTGTAGTACACTATCATGTAGATTGGGCCAAAACTAACATAAACAGCCGTTTTGGTTGGGGTCCAAATACTCATGAAGAATTTTGGTGGCTGTTAGGGCTAGATCAGCTTCTCCATTATCTAACCTATATTGCTATTATCGGCTGGGCAGTAGGCGCTTTCTAAATAAACAGATGCTATAATCATTACTGAGATAAGTAATTTAAAGATGGAGCATCGTGTGAAAAAAATAGAGGATTTTAATGCCGAAGATCGGATTGATCTAAGATTACTTGAAAAAGGTACCTTCTATCTAAACGGCGAAATTAACGAAGATTCTGTAGGCGATTGTATTAAATGGTTAATTTATGAAAATTTAGATTCGTCTAAAGATAAACTTTTAACTCTTTATATCAACAGCACAGGCGGAGATTTGTACCAGGCGTTTGGGCTAATTGATGTTATGAAAGCAAGTCCTCATACTATTCGTGTGATTGGTTTGGGTGCTGTTATGAGTGCCGCTTTTTTGATATTTGCCAGCGGATCAAAAGGACACAGATATGCTGCCAAAAACACAAGTTTTATGTGCCACCAATTTAGCGAAACAACAGAAGGCAAATATCACGATATCAAAGCATCAATGAAAGAAAATGAAATGTGCAACGAAAGAATGATTGCCATTTTGAAAGAAGCAACCGGTCTTGCTCCTTCCAAAATTAAATCCAAACTACTACCTGCTAGCGATGTATACTTGACAGCCGAAGAGGTTTTGCAGTATAATATAGCTGATAACATATTAGTCTGAAAGGAAAATCATGGAAGTCGTTAGCATCAATGTAAAGCAGGACGATCGCAGAAAAGAAGATATGTTAGAAGTTCTTGATGTTCTTCGCGAGCGAATTGAATCGGGCGAGATCAAAGAGTTTGTGGCTGCTAGTATTGACCCAGAAGGTGTTGCTAGAATCCACGTAGCGGCTCTTGACCTACCAGGTGGCATTGGTCTGTTTGAAATTGGCAAACACTTGCTAATTCAACAATCAGATTAAAATGTTGCAAAAAAGCCACATTATAACCCACTTTTTCTCTTGACACATAAATAAAAGACTATATAATAGTAGGACTGCTTAGTGCAGTGGGTCAACAAAAACCCAACGGTTTACTCAAGTTTACCAAAAGGGGTTGACAAACAGACTAAGTTGTTATACAATTAGATCATGCGTTAGAGATAACGTGTAAAAAAGGAAAAACTGAAACAAATGAAAACTACGATGTTACATAGACAAATTAAACAGATAGCCCAAGCGGGAGGCTTTATGCCCTCTTATTGGTCAGTATGTTCAATTAGCCTATCTAATGATCGTACACCAGAATTATGTTCGGGGTCCATGGAGATCATGAGTTAACGAAAAAGTAAACTCAAACTTCAAAGGACCCTAGGATTAAAAACCCTGGGGTTTTTTGTTTTGTAGGATTTAAAAAAATGAATTTTGAAGATTTTAGAAAACAGAGAAATGCCAAGTTTTTAGCAGAACACGAACTCGACGACGATGCGCTCGAAAAGCTCATTGAAGAAAAGTTTAATCGTGCTCGTGCTTATCACGAAGCATTTCAAAAGCGAGAAGAAGAGGTAATACTCGACTAATTGCAAAGTGGTATAGGGAACGCGACCCTGCCGCCCACTTAAAACATGCGGCTACTAATGAGGGCGGCCTACCGGATGATAAGTCTACGGCGATAACGTAGATGCGTAAAAAGGTAGCGTAGTAAAGCAGATTGGCTCCTTCGGGAGGTCTGCCAGACGTCAGTCTGTTTTACTACACACTCTTTATTCGCCTTACGACGGCGTCTAAACACATAGTGGAAGAGTGTTACAAATTTATGGAGGGGATGCTCTAATGGTAGGGCAGCTGGCTGTAACCCAGTGGCTTCGGCAAGTAGGTTCGATTCCTACCTCCTCCACCAAAATCTATTGACAGACTTGTATAGAGATAATATAATAAGTTTGTTGAGTTTGCGAGTGTGGTGAAATAGGTAGACACAAGAGACTTAAAATCTCTCGCCGAAAGGTGTGCCGGTTCGAGTCCGGCCACTCGCACCAAATTTGGTCTCAAGGTGTTCATGGACGCACACTGGCTTGTCACGCCAGAGGACGGGGATCGTTACCCCGTGAGACCGCCAAGGATTATTCCAGGATAGCACAGCGGTAGTGCAGTTGGCTGTTAACCAAT
>Ga0255173_1000076_pt1 | contig 40691 bp, 14 predicted proteins | sample Atl_Atl_RepA_8d_FD_183175 | JGI IMG/M metagenome (GOLD analysis project Ga0255173, IMG submission 183175) | Freshwater microbial communities from Altamaha River, Georgia, United States - Atl_Atl_RepA_8d | ecosystem: Environmental > Aquatic > Freshwater > River | place: USA: Georgia | collected...
TGGATGGTGTAACAACAACATCCGGTTCTGCATCTCGTAGAGGGGCTAAAGGTGGTATTGGTGGTAGTGGTGGTTACTCATCATTTGGTACTTCATCGGTATCATCATCGGACAACTATGATGGTGGTGCTGGTGCTGGTTTATATGGAGATGGACAAAATGGTAATGGTACATTTACAAAACCATATTTAGGTGGTACTGAAAGTGAGGGTGGTTATGGCATCCTAAGAGTATCAACACCTGCTTCTGGTGGTTTGGGTGGTAGAATGGGTAATAGTTGGGGAACGCCTGGTGGAAATTATTACAAATCAGCATACGCAGCTTCTTTAGGTGGCTTTGGTGGCGGTGGTGGTGGTAATGGTTTAATTAAAGGTGGTGGCGGAGGCGGCTACTCTGGTGGTGGCGGTGCTTGGGGTAATAGTTCACCGCAATCTGATGGTGGCGGTGGTGGTGGTTCTTATATTACTACTGGTGTAATTAATGTAGCAACTTCTGATGGCAAATATGATGGACTTTCTAATTTTAGTGGAAGTGCAATTACAAACTTAGCAGCATACAATACAGGTTCAGGTTACATTAAGATTACAAAACTCTAATCTAAACACTATTCTATTAATTTCTAATATTTATAGGTAACGATAAAATAAGTACTTATAATGGCATTAGAAACATTAATATATCCTGGTTCATCTTCATTTTTCCCAGGGCAGACTCCTTTTGGAATATATGATAATGATTATGAATTCCAAGATGAAGCTCCTAAAGTTGCTCTTTGGTGTGCTAGAAGATTAGGGTATCCTATTCAAAATATTGAACTTTTAGATGAAAATTTCTACGCTTGTTTTGAAGAAGCAGTATCAGAATATGGTGCTCAAGTAAATCAATTCAATATTCGTAATAATTTAGATACTCTAAGAGGAAAATCAAAAGCATCAAGTCTTACAAATAATTTAGTTCAAGGTTCAAATTTACCAACTTTAATTGGTATTTCTGATGCTTATGGAACTTTAGCAGGAGTAGGTGGAAATACTGATATTAAAAAAGGATACATTGAATTACAAGCGGGCAAACAAGAGTATGATATGGATGCTCTTTGGGGAGCTGTTTCTGAAAGTGGAAAACGTATAGAAATTGTAAAAGTATTCCATGAACCAGTACCAGCAATCAATAGATTCTTTGACCCTTATTCAGTTTCTGGACAAGGTACATTAAATTTGATAGATGAATTTGGATTTGGTTCTTATTCTCCAGCAGCACAATTTATATTGATGCCAATATTTGAGGATATGTTAAGAATTCAAGCAATTGAATTTAATGACCAATTTAGAAAATCAGCATTTACTTTTAATATTGTAAATGGAAAGATGAGAGTATTTCCAAGACCAACAACACAACACATTAACCTTTATGGAAAATTGTACTTTGATTATTTTGTTAAAGATGATTTTGTAACTAATTCTACAAATGTGACACCAAACGTAATATCTGATTTTTCTGATATACCTTATGATTTTATGGAATACAGTGGTATTAATGATGTAGGTAAACAATGGATTAGAAAATATACTCTTGCTTTGGTAAAAGAAATGTTAGGAGCAATCAGAGAAAAATATTCACAAATTCCAATACCTGGTTCTGAAATTTCATTAGATGGGGCTGCATTAAGAGCTGAATCTACAACTGAAAAAGAAGCTCTTATGACTCAATTAAGAGAAACTTTGGAAGAACTAAGTAGAACAAAACAATTTGAGAATAGAAACACAGAAACAAATGCTCATCAAGAAATGTTACGAAAAGTACCTTTAGCAATCTATATAGGTTAATATTATGGCAAGATTTGCATTAGCAAGAGATATAAAATTCTTTGAAGGAATATCAAAAGAATTAGTAGATGCAGTTGTAGAAACAGCAGTTGTATTATATAAACTTGTCATTGAAAATTCAGTAACTAATCTTTATGGAGAATCTTTAAACAAAACGTATTATCAAGGAGTTCAATGTACAGCTATTATACAAAGAGATGATACAGCCGCAAATTATGAAGGATTCGGTTCTGACCAATCGCAAAATGTAGAATTCCGTTTTAATAGAATTACATTAAAAGAAAAAGATTTCTACCCTGAAATTGGTGATATTATTTATCATAACGATGCTTACTTTGAAATTTCAAATGTAAGAGAAGATTTTTTAATTGGTGGTAGAGTTGAAACTGGTGATGGAGAGAAGTTCTCAGTAATTTGTCAAACATTTATGACAAGAAGGAGTTCTATACAAACTGAAATGAGAGTTATTTAATGGACAAAAAAGAAACAAATAGAGCCAAACAACTTCCAATAGAAAAGGAATTTATCAAAGGTGTAAAACTTATTGATATAGATACTACTATTGCCGAATATATGAAATCGGTAATTATACCTGATTTGGAAGAAAATAGTAATGTAATTAAAGTTCCACTTTTATATGGTAACGCAGAAAGATGGGAAGGTGCTAGAAAAAATGGATACATAAGAGACCAAAGAGGGAGAATACAAATTCCTTTGGTAATGTTTAAAAGAAATTCAATTGAAAGAAATAATTTACTTTCTAATTTTAAAGAAGTAAATAAAATAGCAACATATCAAAAATATTCAAAAAAGAATAGATATGAAAGATTTAGTTTACAAAATGGAGTAAAGCCTGTTCAAGAATTATATAGTATAAACGTTCCTGATTATGTAACATTAACATATGAAGTAATGATTTGGACATCATTTACTGAGCATATGAATAAAATTGTAGAAGCTTACCAATTTGCTACCGATAGATATTGGGGTAAAGAAGATGGACATAAATTTAAAGTAAAAATTGATTCATTTGATAATCAGCAAGAAGTTGGAGAAGGTTCTGAAAGAGTTATAAGAACAACTTTTACTATGGTTGTAAATGCTTATTTATTACCGGAAACATACAATGAAAAACCAGTTGTTCAAAAATCAAGAACAGCAAAAAAAATTGTTTGGGGTGTAGAAACAGATTTAACAGGTAATAGTTTTATAACAGCAAATTTATATAATGAATATGCTACTGTAATTGATTTTGTTGCAATTAGAGGTTCACAAATGGCAGTATTTGTAAATTCATCAACTGTAAAATTGGTAAATGTTAAAAAACCAATATTACCATCTGAATTAATTGGTGTGTTTGATATTGTAAACTGGTTTAGAGTTTATATAAATGGTGATTTTATTTCACCTTCATTATACACATATTCATACGATGGTTCTCAAAATGAAATTATATTTTCTTTTACATTACCATTTGCAATTGATGCAAACGATGAAGTAGCTATAACAGGTAAATTTCAAGAACTATGAATGTAAGACTTCTTAAAAATATAATGAAAGAGGTTAATGAACCTAATGAATTTGAATTGTATCAAGATTCTACATTTCATCCATTTTATTGGATTTATAAAATTGATAATGTAAGAGTAAAAACTTTATATTCAAAATTGATTGATTTAAGAAAACCTTCTGCAAGATTCGATGTTTTTATAAACGGATTATTTATATCTGAAAATGATTACATTTTTGAAGAAATTGGTAATGATTTTTATATTAAATTTATAAAAGAAAAATTTCCTGAATTTGACCGTTTTGGAAATCCATATGAGTTAGATGAAACTGATGAAGTAAAAATAAAAGGTGATGTAGAAAAATTTAGAGTTAAAGAATGAGAAGACAAGTTCCAAATATTAATTTAGATACTACTCAAAAATTGAGAGATAGAATGGCTTTCAAAGAATTTGTATTACAAGTTAATACAGATACTTTTACATATTCTTTTAATCCTGATTTAGTTTCTGTTCAAAATCAAATATATTTTACACTCACACTTACAAATAAAAAATTTATTTTTGATATTTTAACAGTTGATGATGTTACGGAATATATTGATGTATATTTATTTGGAGTAAAACAACCACAAGACAGATATAATGCATCTGTTAATGGTAATAATATAATTGTTACATTTGTTGCCGATATTACTAGATTACCAAATGAAGTAAACGCAGCAGATTTTGAAATTAAAGGAAAAATAGCAGAAATAGTATAATGGCAAGACTGATACCTCGTAAACAAATTGAAGAACAACAAAATATAACCGGTTCACTTACAATTGGAGAAAATTTGTATGTAACCAATGATTCTATTATATCTGGTTCGCTTTTTGTTTCTAAAAGTTTTTTCTTTGGTAATGATACAGGTTCTTTAAATGAAATAACAGGATCTGTATTTTTAACAGGTTCTCTTACTATTGATGGAAATCTTAGAGTAGGAGCACCTGAAACAATATTATCTATTACATCTTCTAATACAATTTTAGCAGAAGATACTCAAAGATATGCTGGTATCCTTGCAAAAGATTTTGGTGCTAACGTTCCAACACTTTATGTATCTTCAACTGATGGTGATGATAACAATGATGGTAGAAGTATTCAATATCCACTTCGTACAATTAAAAGAGCAGCTGCATTAGCATCTCCGGGGTATGATGGTAGATATGGTTTTGATACTGGTTCTATATATAATGGTTATGTAATTAAAGTACAAGCTGGTACTTATTTGGAAGATAACCCTGTTATTCTTCCAAAGAATACAACTATTTGGGGTGCTGGTTTGCGTATTACCAAAATTAACGCAAAGAACCCTGAGCAAGACCTTTTTTGGGTAAACTCTGGTTGTTATATTGCAGAGGTTACTATGGGTGGATTAAGATTATGGCCAAGTGAAAAAGAACCTGAAAGAGGATTTGGTGTTGCTTTCCAACCGGGCGCATTTATTACAACTTCACCATACGTTCAGAACTGCTCACAAATTTCTAACCAAGAGAATTCATTCACCGAACTTTACGAAGAAATTCCGCCAGGTGGTGGTGGTCTTTATGTTAATGGTGATGTGATAGACCCAGACTCTCCGTTGGCTTCAATGGTATTGGATGCTTATACGCAGATTTCTCCAAATGGTGTGGGATGCTTGGTAAATGGTAGAGGTTTCATTCAGCTGGTATCTTTCTTTAATAACTTCTCATACTATGCAATTAGAGTAAACAATGGTGGACATGCTACGCTAAACAACTCAAACATTTCGTTTGGTTTGTATGGTATGTATGCATCTGGTTCTCGTTTTATTTCTGGTAGTGGTGGTAACATTGATGCTAGAGATAGAGTAAGAGCAAGTTGGAGTGTGGTTGTAGATGTGTTGAATAGAGGATTAGACGCTTTGCCTGAAGTAACAACTTTAAATACAGCAGAAGGTATTCGTTTATCATCACCATCACAATATCCACAATATACAACATCATCAGCAGTAGAATTATCAACAACAGCAGCTGATGAAATATCATCTGATTATAAATTAATAAGTGCTATTGTAGAAAATGGAAATTCAAATTTTCCAACTTTATTAGCTAGAAGTTCAAATAAAGGATTTAGTGCAGATTCTCCATATAATATTTTAGGAGCTGACCAAATAACAGGTTCACTATCTGGTTCTTTAACTCCATTATCAGCATCTTTGGAAGACCTTTCTCAAATTAGTTCTTCATTTGGAGTTATATTGGGAATATTTTCTAATGGTACTGGTTCGTATGATTTTAAATCATCAACATCTGCTAGCATAAAAAGAACTTCATACGAAGCTCAACCAGCAAGTCCAGCTCTTTCAAATGATATAACATCAAGTATAAGTTCTTCATTTGAAAGTATTATTAGTATTATTAAAAATGGTTTAAGTGCAGTACCTGCTGTTACATCATCAACAAGTGCTAGTTTATATATTGGTGCAATTGAACCTGTACAAAGTGGAATATCATCATCTCAAAGTGTAATTAATAATGTAAGTGCAAGTTTTAGTATTATATATAATATATTATCAAATGGTACTGGTAGTAACATTTTACCAATTCCAAATGACCATAAAAGAGCTTACACAATAACAAATAATAATAGTTCTTCTTATCAATGGGAAGGTGTTGGTGCAAATCCAACAATTACTTTGTTTAGAGGTGAAACTTATAAATTTTATATAAGTGCATCTGAAGCAATAGGTGGTATAGATTATCCATTTTGGATAAGAACACAACCTGTTGAAACTATTGATAACACATATGATTATGATAAAGGTGTCATAAATAATGGTGATAGTGTTGGTAATATTACATTTGCTGTACCATACGATGCACCTAATACACTTTACTATACATCTCAAACAAATAATACATTAAGCGGAAGATTTAATATTATAAATAATTCAGCAACACCGAGAGAATTAATTGCAAATACATTAACATATCCTGCTACTATTAGTGGAAGTATAGCAAGCGAAGATGTTGATATAATTAACGCATTTGAAATTCTTACTGGAAGCAAAGCATTTATTCAAGAAGAAGTAATTCAATATGTTTCATCTTCTTGGAGTGGTGTTGATGGTTTTACATATAATGAAGCGAAATGCCGTAGAGATGTTGGATTCTTAATTGATGCAGTTGCTCAAGACCTTTTATATGGTGGTAATGATAGAAGTATTACAGCCGGTAGATTTTATTATGAATATCCATCTGAAGCAACAACTACACAAAAAGAACCAACGAAAACAGCAGTTAAATATGCAGCTAAATTAGTACAACAATTATTAAAGAATGTTCAATTTAGAAGTATTGCATTAAACACATATACACAGAAAAGATTTAACGCTTGGGAAGTAATAAATGATAATAAATCATTTGTACAAAATGAAACAATAGCTTTCTTATCATCATCTTGGTCAAACTTTAGTTATAATGAAACTAAATGTAAAAGAGATGTTGGATATATTTTAGATGCGGTAGCAACTGATATTCTTTATGGTGGAAATGAAAGAGCAATTGAAGCTGGAGAATTTTATTATAGATACCCATCAAACGCAACATTAGAAGGTGATGGGGATTCAATAGGACAATTAGGACAAACTTTAGATGGTATTCGTTTTGCAGCTGGAATGGTTAATAAGTTAATAGCTGGTAAACAATTTAGTTTACCAACAACATCATCACAAGCGGCATATTCACTTATTAGAGATAATAAATCTTTAATTCAAAATGAAGTAATTCAATATGTTAATGTTGCATATCCACAATTAAAATATAATACTGATAAATGTAGACGTGACGTTGGTTATATATTAGATGCAGTAGCAACTGACTTAATTTATGGTGGTAATGAAAGAAGTGTAACTGCTGGTAAATATTATTATGATTATCCATCTGTTGCAACATCTATACAAAAGAAAGAAACTTCTGGTGCTATAAGATATGCAAAAATTATTACGGATTATATTGTTAAAAATATAATTTTAGATACTCCTAGAATTGTTAATAATGATGAGAGAAATATAAAAGTTACAAACTTTACAAATGTAACTTCATCATTTAGCGGTACACAAACACAACAATCAGCAATTAGTAGTTCTTTTGCTATAATGGAAGGAATTATTAAAAGAGGTTTATCTGCAATCCCATCAATATTAGCACAAAATACTGGATTGAATTGGGGTAAAGATAATCCTTTAAATGTAACAAGTGGTTCACAAACTACTTCTTCATTTGTAACTCCGGTTGAAGTTAATAAAATAGCAAGTGGATTTAATATTGTAAATACTATAATAGCTGGTGGAATAGCAGCTGAGCCTGTATTTACATCATCCCAAACAAATGCAATTAAAGTAACATCAATTCCACAATATGTTGGTGTAAACGCTGCAAGCGGTTCGTTGAGTAGTTCTTTATCAGCATCAATTTCATTGATAGGTACTATTGTAACAAAAGGTACAGGTTCTATACCATCATTTGTTTCAAATACATTGAGCAATATTAAAGTAACATCTACATCAATAGAAACTTTAGCAGTATCAGCAACAAATGTAGAATCTCAAAGTATAAGTTCTTCAATGAAACTTATAACTGATGTTTTAGTTGGTGGTAAATCTGTATTACCTGCTTTAACTTCATCATTATCTCAAAATATTAAAGTTACTTCAACTGAACAATATATTTCATCATCTTATAGTGGAAGTTTAGAGGATGTTTCATTTATATCATCTTCAATTTCTATTGTAACAAAAATTATAGAAAGAGGTGAAAGTGCTGGTGTATTTGGTAAAGCAAATTATACATCATCATTATCTTCATCAAATGCATTAGCAGCTTATAATATAATAAAGCAAAATATAGATTTCATACAAGATGAAACTATTGCTTATTTAAGTTCTTCTTGGAGTTCATTCCAATATGATGAAGCTAAATGTAGACGTGATGTTGGATTGATAATTAGTGGAGCAGCTGAAGACCTTATTTGGAATCAAAATTCAGCATCAGTAGTAAATGGACAATTCTATTACGAATATCCATCTCAAGCTACTGGTTCTCAATTGGCACAAACTTTAGATGGTATTAACTACGCAAGTAGATTAACACAAAAGTTAATTCAAAATATACAATTCCAACAATTTACTGGAAGTAGAGCAAGTGCTTCTTTATTGATATTAAATAATAAAGATTTTATCGCAGATGAAACCATAGCATATATGAGTTCATCTTGGGGTTCTTTTGATTATAATGAAACAACTTGTAGAAGGGATATTGGATATATTTTAGATGCGGTTAGAACTGATATTATCTATGGTGGTAATGAAAGAACTAGAATAGCAGCGGATTACTATTTCACATATCCATCAGCAGCAACTGGTTCTCAATTAATTCAAACAACTGATGCTATTAATTACGCAAGTAGAATAGCTCAAAAAGTTGTAGTTGGTCAATCATTCACCCAAGCTTCATTAAATAGTATAAACGCTAGTGAATTAATTAGAAAAAATAAAGAACTAATAGCAGCTGAGGTTGTTGAGTATGTATCTTCTTCTTGGAGTGGTGTATTATACAACGAAGATAAATGTAAGAGAGATGTTGGATACATTTTAGATGCCGTTAGAACTGACTTAGTATATGGTGGTAACGAAAGAAGTATTGTAGCTGGAGATTTCTATTATAGATATCCATCATCAGCAACTGTTGGTGGTGTTCCTTCATCTACACAACAATTAGACCCAACTATAACTGGTATTTACTACGCAAATCAATTAGTACAAAATATTATTAAAAAGGTTGTATTAACTAACCCATCTTCAGCTGTATTATCTGCTAGAGAATTGGTTAAAGAAAATAGAACATTTATACAACAAAATACGATTGATTATGTAAATGATACTTATCCAAGTTTAAATTATAAAGAAGATAAGTGTTATAGAGATACTGGATTTATTATTGATAATGTTCTTACTGATTTAGTTTATGGTGGTAATGAAAGAGCAATAACCGCTGGTAGATTCTATTATTTATATCCATCACAAGCAACTGATGCGCAAGTAACTGAAACTGTTGATGCAATTGAATTTGCTAGAGATTTGGCTGAATTGGTAGCAATTGGTGGAAAACCTATTGAAGATGGATTTGATATTGTTTCTGAAATAATAGCAAGTGGAAGTTCTACTGCACCAACATTAGTATCAAATACTGAAGATGGTATAAGAAAATCTTCTGAATTACAATTTTTAGTTAAAGACATTGTAACTATAAATGATAAAACAATAGTATCTTCTTCATTTGGAAATGTAATTAATATAGTTGATAAAGGAGTAGGTGCAATTCCAACAATAATATCATCTTCACTAAAGGGTGTTGCTAGAATAGCAGGCTCTCAAATTACATCATCGGTAAGTGTTGATACATTAGATAAAACAAATGTATCTGATAACTTTGATACAATTTTAGATATTGTAGAAAATGGATTGGGTTCTATACCAACTATAACTCTTAATACATTACAAAGTATTAAAGTTACAAATACACCACAATATATTACATCATCTTATGTAGCAACAACAAATGAAGCAGCTATAATTTCTTCTTCATTTGGTATTGTAATGGATATAATTGCAAATGGTAGTGGTTCAATAATTACACAATTACCAACATCATCATATTCATCAGCAACATCAGCATCAAATGCATTTTACGCTTACAATTTGTTAAAACAAAATGTTGATTTTATTAAAGATGAAACTATTGCATATCTTTCATCTTCTTGGTCAACTGCATCTTATGATGAAGCTAAGTGTAGACGTGATGTTGGATTGATAATTAGTGGAGCAGCTGAAGACCTTTTATTTAATTCTGTATCCGCATCGTTTGTAAATGGTAAATTCTATTTAGAGTATCCATCGCAAGCACAAGGTGCACAACTAAGTCAAACGTTAGATGGTATTAGACATGCAAGTAGATTAGCACAAAAAATAGTTCAAAGCTTTACATTTGTAACTGCTTCTCAATCTAGAACATCTGCATATAATTTATTGTTAGATAATAAGAATTGGATACAAAATCAAACAATAGCAAAGATTAATTCAAATCTTTGGACATCTACTTACAATGAAGAAACTTGTAAGAGAGATGTTGGTTATATTATTGATAATGTAGCAACTGATGTTCTTTGGGGTGGTAACGAAAGAAGTGTTGAGGCTGGTAAGTACTATTACTTATTCCCATCACAAGCAACTGGTTCTCAATTAGCACAAACTTTAGAAGGAATTGGATATGTTAAATCATTTGTATCTACAATACTTTCTAATCAATTGGTATATAACCAATACACATCATCAGAAAAACCATTACCTTCTGATTCTTCAAAAGCAGGAATTGGATTTGATATTGTAATTGATATTATAGGAAATGGTACTGGTTCTATACCAACATTAGTAAATAATGCTAGTGGTTTAATTAAGATAAGTAATTATCCTCAATTTGTTTCAACTGCATCAATATCTTCAACATACATAAGTTCTTCTAAAAATAATTTTGATGTTATCTTAGATATTGTAGAAAATGGAACGGGCTCATTACCAACATTAGTTAAGAATGTAAATGGTTTATTTAAAATAACAAATCAAAATCAATATACAGCATCGGTAGCTGTATCTAAATCTTTAGCTAATAATATATCATCTAGCTTTAATAAAGTAATTAATATATTAGAGAATGGAATTGGTTCGTTACCAACATTAGTTACTAATACAAATAATAATATTAAAGTAACAACAGCAACTCAATATATTTCAGCATCATCTGCAACAACAACGCAAGTAAATGCAATATCCGCATCTATTTCAATTGTAACTAATATTATAGCAAATGGTACGGGTTCTATATTAACTAACTTACCAACATCATCATATAACGTTTCGGTATCATCATCAGTTGTATTGGCTGCATATGGTATATTAAAGAACAATATTTCATTTATACAGGATGAAACAATAGCTTATTTAAGTTCATCTTGGTCAACTGCATCTTACGATGAGGCTAAATGTCGTAGAGATATTGGTTTAATTATTAGTGGAGCAGCTGAAGACCTTATTTGGAATAGTAATTCATCTTCTGTTGTAAATGGTAAATTCTATTATGAATATCCATCTCAAGCTCAAGGGGCACAATTAAACCAAACATTAGATGGTGTTATTTACGCAAGCCGTTTAGCACAAAAAGTAATTTTAAATACACCATTTGTATTACCAACTTCACAATCATTAGTAGCATATGATATATTAGTAAATAATAAAACATTTATACAAGAAGAAACAATAGCATACTTGAGTTCTTCTTGGGCATCTCATTCTTATAACGAAACAACTTGTAAAAGAGATGTTGGTTATATCATAGATGCGGTAGCAACTGATGTTAAGTGGGGCGGTAATGAAAGAACAATTAAAGCTGGTTCATACTATTATCTATACCCATCTGCAGCAACAGGTTCACAAATACAGGAAACTGTAACTGGTATTGGATATGCTAGAGATTTGGCAGATAAATTATTAAGAGGATATACATTCTCTAAAGTATCTCAAAACAAACTTCAAGCTAAAGAATTAATATTCAAAAATAAAGGATTCATAGCAGATGAGGTAATTGCATATGTATCGGCAAGTTGGAGTACTGCATCTTACAATCAAGAAACTTGTAAGAGAGATGTTGGATATATTTTAGATGCAATCGCAACTGATATTGTGTATGGTGGTAATGAAAGAAGTTTAGAAGCTGGTGAATTCTATTATAGATATCCATCACAAGCAACAACTTCTCAATTAGGACCTACATTAAGTGGTATTAAGCATGCTAAGAATATGGTTGAGCAAGTTCTTAATAATAGAACATTCACAACAGCTTCTAATTCTGTACAAACTGCATATGAATTAATATACAATAATAAAGACCTTATCCAAACTGAAACTATTGGATTCCTAAACTCTGCATGGAGTTTCTTTGAATATAATGAAGCTAAGTGTAGACGTGACGTTGGTTATATATTAGATGCAGTAGCAACTGATATTCTTTATGGTGGAAACGAAAGAGTAAGAGAAGCAGGTGAATACTACTACTTATATCCTTCGTTAGCAACTGTTGATGGTGATGGTGATGCATTAGGACAATTAGGACAAACTTTAGATGGTGTAAGATATGCTAAAGGTTTGGTAGAAAAGATTGTAAGAAATACATTATTATCAAAACCAACAAAATCTGAATTAGCTGGTTGGGATTTATTAAATAAAAACAAAAAATTAATACAAAAAGAAACAATAGCATTCCTAAGTTCTTCTTGGAGTGGTATTGGTGGATTCTCATATAATGAAGCAAGTTGTAGTAGAGATGTTGCATATATTGTTGATAATGTGGCAACTGATTTAGTTTATGGTGGTAATGAGAGAAGTTCTAAAGCTGGTGAGTACTATTATTTATACCCATCCGCAGCAACTGTGACTGGTTCTATTTCACCAACAACAACTTCACAAAAAGGACCTACTATTGATGGTATCCAATTTGCAGCAGGTGTTGCACAAAATGTAATTTCTAAGAAAATATTAGTTGAACCAACTGAATATGTAAAATCTGCATATTCATTGATGAAACAAAATAGAACATTTATTCAAAATGAAACTATTCAGTTTATAGATGCATTCTATCCGTATTTAAGATACAATAGAGAGAAGTGTAGACGTGATGTTGGATATATTGTAGATAATGTTGCAACCGATTTATGGTATGGTGGTAATCAAAGAAGTATTATTGCTGGTGATTACTATTATCGTTATCCATCAAAAGCAACTAAGGTTGACCAAGTAATTGAAACTGTAGCTGGTGTAGAATATGCAAAAGCATTAACTAAGAAGATTGTACAAAATGTACAATTATCAGCACCAACATCAACATCAAATACAACTTCAAATATAAAAGTTGGTTTAATTAATCAATATACTTCATCTATTTCGGCAACAACATCTGAAGTAAATAAAGTTAGTTCATCATTTAGTATTGTTACCAAAGCTATCGAAGGTGGTTTAACTAAGTTACCTACAATTGTTTCAAATAATGATGGTTTAATTAAAATATCAAATGAAATAATAGTATCATCATCCGTATCGGCAAGTTCTGTTGAGGTTGGAATTGTGACTGCATCATTTGGATTAATTAGAGATATTATATATTGGGGTTCAGCTTCAGTTCCTGATAGTTTAGCAAATAACTACAATTATGGATTTGAATTATCAGTTCCTAAATTATTACACATTTCTTCTGTTACACAAAGTTTAGGAAGTGGTACATATAATTCACAAACATCAAGTGTAAGTTCATCATTTGGTAATGTAATTAATATTATTAATAACGGAACTGGTTCTATACCATCTTTAGTTACAAATACATCTGGCTCTATAAAAACAACAGCAGCAACATTAGTATCAATTACAGGAAGTAGCTCTGAAGTTAATAGAATTGGTAATTTGTTTGGTGTGATATTGAATATAGTAGAAAATGGAAAATCAGTAATACCAACATTAGTATCAAATACATCAGCAAGTATAAAAGTAACATCAACTCCTCAAATCATAAGTGGTAGTGGTGCTGATAGATTACAAGCTAAGCTTATATCTTCATCATTCTCTTATGTAATTGATATGTTGAGTTACGGAACATCTTCTGTAACATACGAAGCACCAAGCTTAACACCAAATACAAACGCTAAAATAAATGCAGCTTACAATTTGTTATTAAATAATAAGCAAATGATTGTTGATGAAACAATAGCATTTATGAGTTCATCTTGGTCAACATTTGTTTATAACGAAGCAAGTTGTAGTAGAGATGTTGCATTAATTGTGAGTGGAGCAGCTTATGACCTTTTATATGGTGGTAATTCGGCATCATTTGTAAATGGTAAATTCTATTTTGAATACCCATCTGCAGCAACTGGTTCTCAATTAGACCAAACAATAACTGCATTAAAGTTTGCAAGTGGATTGGCTGAAAAAGTTGTTAAGAATCAATTATTAACTCACATTTCATCATCATTCATTTCATCTTCTTGGGCATCATTAAGAACTAATAAACAATTTATTCAAAGTGAATCTATTGCATATCTAAGTTCTTCTTGGCAAGGTTTTGATTATAATGAAACAACTTGTAAGAGAGATATTGGATATATTATAGATGCGGTAGCAACCGATATTTTATATGGTGGTAATGAGAGAAGTATTATAGCAGGTAGATATTACTATGATTACCCATCTCAAGCAACTACTGCTCAATTAGAACCTACATTAACTGGTGTTAGATATGCTAGGGGATTAGCAATGAATATTGTTAGTGGTTCTACATTTGTATCACCATCAGTTAATAATCAAACAGCATACAACTTAATTAAGAATAATAAAACATTTATTCAGGAAGAAACTGTGGCATTTGTAAACGCTAAGTATCCTGAATTGGATTACATTGAATCTAAGTGTAGACGTGACGTTGGGTATATTGTAGATGCAGTAGCAACTGATTTATTATATGGTGGTAACGAAAGAAGTAACAAAGCAGGTGAGTTCTATTACTTATATCCTTCATTAGCAACTGAAAATGAGCAAGTAGTTGAAACAACAACTGCGGTTGATTATGCTAGAAGATTAACACAAGAAATAATCAATAGCAATTTGATAGCTGAACCACAAATAGTATTAAATACATTTAATAATATTAAAGTAACAAATATACCACAATATGTATCAGCATCATCTGCAACTACATATGAAGTTAATAGAGTAAGTTCATCTTTTGCAATAGTAACTAATATTGTTGAAAATGGTTTAGGTGTAACTCCTACATTAGTAGCAAATACATCACAAAGTATTAAGTTTACAACAACAAATCAATATTTAAGTTCATCTTATGGTACTTCTTATGAAGCATCATTATTATCAGCATCTATTTCAATTGTAACAAATATTATAAGTGGTGGTTTGGGTGTAGCAGGAAGTCCTGTAAATTATACAACACCATCAACTGCATCAAATGTTTGGTACGCTTACAACTTATTAAAACAAAATATTGGATTCATCCAAAATGAAACTATTGCATACATTAGTTCTTCTTGGAGTACGGCATCTTATGATGAATCTAAGTGTAAGAGAGATGTTGGATTGATTATTAGTGGAGCAGCAGAAGATATGTTATTTGGTGTTGATTCCGCATCTATTGTAAATGGTAAGTTCTATTTTGAATCAGCATCACAAGCAACTACATCTCAGTTAAACTTTACTTTAGATGGTATATTCTTTGCTAGTAAGTTAGCACAAAACATTTTACAAAATGTTGAATATGTAACCGCTTCACTACAAAGAAGAACTGCTTGGGAATTATTAAATTATAATAAATCATTTATTCAAAATGAAACTATTGCTTACATTAGTTCATCTTGGGTGACTGGCTCCAATACTGATTCGGCATTTGTTTATGATGAATCTAAGTGTAAGAGAGATGTTGGATATATCTTAGATGCGGTAGCAACGGATGTTTACTATGGTGGTAATGAAAGAACATTAACAGCTGGTAGATATTATTTCTTATACCCATCATCAGCAACTGGTTCGCAATTAGATGAAACATTAGATGGTATTAGATATGCAGGACAATTGGCACAAAAAGTAATTGTAAATACATTATTTGTAACCGCTTCGGCACATGCTTCAGCATCATACGCATTGATGAAGCAAAATAAACCATTCATACAAGCGGAAGTTCTTTCTTATATTACTTCTTCTTGGAATGAATTTACATATAGCTTAGATAAATGTAGACGTGATGTTGGATTAATCATAGATGCAGTGGCAACTGATACTCTTTATGGTGGTAATGAAAGAAGCGCTAAAGCAGGTACTTATTATTACTTATATTCATCAAAAGCAACGGGTTCTCAATTAGAACAAACAGTAGATGCAATTGATTATGCTGGTGGATTAGTTAAAAATATAATTCAAAATAAAACATTTGTAACAGCTTCTCAAATAATATCAGCATCTGTTGAATTACTTAGAAATAATAGAGCATTTATACAAGAAGAAACAATGCAGTATTTAACATCAAGTTGGGCTAACTTTGAATATAATAAAGAGAAGTGTAGACGTGATGTTGGATATATAATAGATGGTGTAGCAACTGACCTATTATATGGTGGTAATGAAAGAAGTGTAATGAGTGGTGAATTCTATTATAGATATCCATCTAAAGCAACTTTATTAGGAGATGGTGATGGTGTTGGACAGTTAAAACAAACTAATGATGGCATTAACTATGCAAGTAGAATAGCACAAAAAGTAATACAAAATATTGTATTTAACACAGCATCTTTAGCAGTATCTGCTTCAGTTTATTTATTAAGAGAAAATAAAAACTTTATAGCAGCTGAAGCAATTGCATATGTATCATCTTCTTGGAGTGGTGTTAGATACAACGAAGCAAGTTGTAGTAGAGACGTTAAATATTTAATAGATGCAGCGGCAACTGACCTATTATATGGTGGACAAGAGAGAAGTATAACTGCAGGAACATTCTATTATTTATTCCCATCAAGAGCAACTAATGCTGGTGTACCATCTGAACAAAATCAATTAGACCCAACTATTACGGGTGTAAGATATGCTGGTAAATTGGCTACTAAATCCGTAACTAATCCAACTTATGTTGATGCTTGGGTAGTTTCTGGTTCATTAATGAGAACTGCTCAATTATTAACATTTAATAAAACATTAATACAAAAAGAAACTATAACATTCTTGAGTTCTTCTTGGGCTACATTAAAATACAATGAAGTAAGTTGTTCTCGTGACTTAGGATTTATTATAGATGCTATTAGAACTGACTTAGTATATGGCGGTAACGAAAGAAGTATTGAAGCAGGTTCTTACTATTACAGAATACCTTCAGTAGCTATCGCAGAATCATATACTGATAATGGTGAAGTTGGACAAAAGAAACAAACTGTTGATGGTATAAACTTCGCAAGAGGTATTTCTGAAAAATTAGTTGCAAATACTCAGTTGACATATTTAGCACCAACGTTAAAAAGAAGACAAGCAGCGGTAAGATTAGTAGCAGCTAAAGAAGAATTAAAACAAAGAGCAATCGGATATACAAATGGAGCATTTCCATATTTAGTATATAATGAGGCGTCTTGTTCTCGTGATACTGGATTGATTGTTGATGCTTGTGCTACCGATTTATTATATGGTGGTAATGAAAGAGCAATAGCAGCAGCATCATCTTATTGGAACGCTCAGTACGGAAGTGCACAGGCGGTAGTTTCTTCTCAAAAATTAGAGACTTTGGAAACTAATAGATATTTAAGAACAAGAGCAGAGTTTATAGCAGCTGGTGCACCATTAGAATCATTTGGTTCATTGATTGTGGCAACTGGTATTGACTACTCTTATAATGGTAGTGGTGTGACGTTTAAAGCACTTCCGCCAAACCAAGGTGGTAGTGGAGCTGCAAATCCAATTTACGAAATTACGGAATTGGGTGGTGGTAGAATATTCTTCACATCTGGTAATCAGGATGGTGACTTTAGAATTGGTACTGGTTTAAGTATTAATCAGGCAACTGGTACTCTTGTGGGTAGAACATTTAGTAAATCTCTATTCTCATTAGTAACTCCGTTCTCATTGGCACTTCAAATATAAAAAGAAAAGAAAAAAATAAAAAATGGCAAATGTATTCGTACCGTTAAACAGGTTCCAGTCAGTAGTAACAAATCTGACTGGAGAAGAAGATGAGATATATGTAACCCCTACGGGAGTTTCATCTATTGTACTTTCTGCACAAATTACTAATAATAGTTTACAAACTCAACCTGTAACTATTTTAGTAACTTCTAATAGAGAACTACCAATACCATCATTTGAAGGGGTATATAGTGGTAGTTCATTTATAAGTTCGTCTGTAGGCGGTTTTGTTACTTTAGATAATTTTAGTGGTAGTTTTGATAGCGCATCTGCATTACTTACTTTGAATAGACAATTTATTAGAAAAGAAGTAGCAGCATATACATCATTCCAAAATAATTTATCGGAAACTCCTTTTGTATTTACATCTTCTCGTTTTGAAAATTACGCATTAGATTTGACAGATGCAATTTCTTATGATATAAATAATAATAAAAATATTAGAACTGATAAGGCCGCAAAAGCATATTTTACTAAAAATGGTGTTAATATAATTAAAACAACATATCCAGAAGAATATTCATCATCATTAGATGCAATTGATTATTTTAATTATCTTTCACAACAAATAATTAAAAACCAATCTGTAACTGGTTCTCAATTTGTAAGTAGATTATATCAAAACGTAGTAACTCAATCATTTACATCATTTACTCCAACAACATTACAATTTAGTAGTTCTGCTTGGGCGATTAATGCATTAACAAATGTTGTGTTAAATACAATAGAAAATGCCAATTTAGTAGCACAAAATCCAATACAATTGGTAACTAATGTAACAATCCCATCTGCAGACTCACTTTCACCAGTTGTTTCTGGTAAATTGGTGTTGGAAGAAGGATATGGTTTCATAGTTTCCGGCTCAACTGATTTAACAGTGATTTTATCACTGCTTGAATCTGCAAACGAATAACGATATAAATTATCCTATGATATTTATAGGTGATTTTTTAGATATTTATAACAAAGCTGGAAAGTACGAATGGCAATTAGTAATCTATTAACAGGAAGGGTAAGGGTAGTATCCCCAAAAAATGTAACGGCAGACCGATATCAGTTCATTGATTTATCTCAAGTTGAACCGAATTTGGGTGTTCCGAATTTTAGCGCTTCACTTTCTGGTTCTCCAGCTATCGTAGTTTCAGATGACCAAGGTAATAGAGGATTTGTAAGAAGTTTGGATTTAGATAGAGTAACTGGACAATTCACAGGTTCTTTTACTGGTAGTGCAACATCATTAAGTGGTAGTTTTACAGGTTCATTTAGTGGCTCTTTTTCTGGTTCATTTAGTGGAGATGGTTCTGGGTTAATTAATTTGCCTGGAGCAAAATTAATCGCAAGTGGCTCAGCAACTGCATCTTTTGTAAATAATGATTTATTAGTTAATACAAATACTAGAATTCAAGGTGACCTTTACGTTGATGATACAATCTATGCTGAACAAATATTAGTATCATACATATCATCTTCTATAATTTATTCTTCTGGTTCAAATATATTTGGAGATAATTACGATGATAAACAACAATTTACAGGTTCTGTTTTAGTAAGTTCTTCTTTAACAGCAGCTGAAGTAACAGGTTCTTCGTTTACTGGTTCATTTACTGGTTCATTTTTTGGTGATGGTAGAAATTTATTTAATTTACCACAAGCAACAAAATTATCAACCGGCTCAATAACAGCTTCAGTATCTCCTGATTATGGATTCAAAGTTGAATCGGTAACAAGCGGTTCTCAATTTACAGGTTCAGTTGATATAACTGGTAGTTTATCAATTAATCCATATAGTGGTTCATTAAAATTAGCATCCGGTTCATCTTATTATGGAGAAGGTAGATTTTTAAGAGAAATACCTCGTTCAGCATTAACACCTGATGCACTTTTATCAACATTAATTGCAAGTGGTAGTATTACCGCATCTGTTGACCCAAATTATGGATTTAGAGTAACTTCTGGCGTAAGCGGTTCTGAATTTACGGGTTCGGTAGATATTAGTGGTTCAATATCAGCATCTTTATTTATTGGTGATGGTAGTAGATTGTTTAATTTACCTGCGATAAGCGCAACTTATATAGCAAGTGGTAGTGTAACCGCATCTGTATCACCTAATTTTGGATTTAGAGTAGAATCTGCTCAAGTTGGTTCACAAATGACAGGTTCAGTAGATATTACTGGTAGTTTGTTAGTAAATCCTTATAGTGGTTCAATAAAATTAGCATCTGGTTCATCTTACTATGGTGATGGGCAATACCTACGAAATATACCAAGAACAGCATTAACAGAGGATGCATTAATAAGTACTGAAATCAAATCAGGTTCAGTAACAGCTTCTGTATCTCCTGATAGAGGTTTTGTAGTTACAACACCATTTACTGGTTCACAAATTGGTTCTAGATTTACTGGTTCGGTTGATATTACTGGTAGTTTAATTGTTCAAAGTGGTTCAATTTATATAGGAGATGGACAAGGATTACGAAATATTCCATTATCAGCATTAGCAGAAGAAGTTGTAGCAGCTACAAAAATTACAACGGGTAGTGTAACGGCATCCGTATCTCCGGAAAGAGGATTCCAAGTTGAATCATCTGCTAGTGGTTCACAATTTACCGGTAGTTTAAAAATAAGTGGTAGTAGAGTAGAATTATATTCTGGTTCTTATTCAGGTAGTGGTAGATTTTTATTTGATATACCTAAAACAGCTATTTCTGATTTAGATACATCAAAAATATTTAGTGGTTCTTATACTGCATCAATTACGCCAGATTTTGGATTTACTGTAAATACTCGTTCAACAATTAGTGGTAGTTTTGTAGTATCATCCTCTGCAGAACCTTTAGCAACAGCTTCAATAAACAGATATTTTTATGTAACAAATGTTGGAGCAGCTTCATATAATTTTGATGGAGCAATTCAGGGGCAAAATCCTGTATTAACTTTAGTAAGAGGTGTAACTTATAGATTTGAAGTAAACGCAACGGGACATCCATTTTATATTAAATCAGCACAGGTAACTGGCATTGGTTCTCAATATACAAATGGTGTTGTAAATAATGGAACTGATAGTGGTTCTGTATATTTTACACCACCATCTGGTTCGCCTGATATACTATATTACGTTTGTCAATTCCACTCATCTATGGCATCTAGTATGAGTATTGTTGATAACATATATCTTCAAGACAGAATACTATTTCAAGGTGATGCAGGAATAACAGGAAGTTTAACTGTAAGAGATGTTGTAAGAGCAAGAGAATTTACTGGTTCGTTTAGTGGTTCTAAATTTGTTGGTGATGGTGGTGGATTATTTAATATCCCTCGTTCAGCATTTACTGGAGATGCATTTAGAATTGCATCTGGTTCGGTAACAGCATCAACTACTCCTGATTATGGATTTAGAGTTGAAACTGATAGAACTGGTTCGGCATATGGTTCTCAATTTACTGGTTCAATAGATGTTAGTGGAAGTATTAGAGCTTTTGTTGTTAGTGGTTCATTAATATCTGGTTCATTTTTTGGTGATGGTAGTGGATTAAGAAATGTACCATCTGAAGTTTCAAATAGAATTTCAAGTGGTTCTGTAACTGCATCTGTTAATCCTGATGGAGTTGGATTTAAAGTAGAATCCGCACAATTTGGTTCTAGATTTACTGGTTCATTGTTTATTACCGGTGGTGGTATTTTCTTAGAAACTGGTTCATCATTTAGTGGTAGTGGTAGATTCCTTTACGATATCCCACGTTCAGCATTATCATTTGATATTGCATTAATAGCTAGTGGTAGTGTAACCGCATCAGTAGCTCCTAATTATGGATTTAAAGTTGAATCGGTAATAAGTGGCTCTAGATTTAGTGGAAGTTTATTTGTTAGTGGTGGTGGTATTTTCTTATCATCTGGTTCATCTTATTCTGGAAGTGGTAGAAATTTATTTGATATACCTCGTTCAGCAATATCTGATTTAGATACATCAAAAATCTTTAGTGGTAGTGTAACAGCATCTGTATCACCTAATTTTGGTTTTGTAGTAACATCGGTTGCAAGTGGTTCAATATTAAGTGGTAGTTTACAAGTAAGTGGTAGTACAAGATTCCATTTAGGAGTATCTGCTTCTGTATTTAGTGGTAGTGGTGCGGGATTGACAGATATTCCATTCTCAGCACTTTCGCAAGAATTATTTAGAATTGCAAGTGGAAGTGTAACAGCTTCTGCATTACCTGATAGAGGATTTATTGTTGAATCGGCTGGACAGGGTTCAAGAATTACTGGTAGTGTGGCAATTACTGGAAGTTTAAGAGTAACTGCAACTTCTGGTTCATTAATATTAGATTCTTCATCTGCATATTATGGTGAGGGTACATATTTAAGAAACATTCCTAGAAATGCCTTAAGTGAAGATGCATTAATATCAACTGAAATCAAATCAGGTTCAGTAACGGCATCTGTATCACCTAATTTTGGATTTGTTGTTAAATCTGCAGCTAGTGGTTCATTCTTTACTGGTAGTGTTAGAGTTAGTGGAAGTCTTTATGTAGAAAGTGGTTCGGTATATTATGGTGATGGTAGTGGTTTGAGAAATATTAGTGTTGCAAATTTAGCAATTGATGCTACTAGAATATTTAGTGGTTCGGTAACGGCATCCATAGCACCTGATAAAGGATTTCAAGTTAACACATATTCTACATTTAGTGGAAGCTTTATAGTTTCATCATCTGCTAGAGAAGTATTAACATCTTCAATATTCCATGTATATGAAGTTACAAATAACGGAAGTAGTGCTTATATATTCAGCGGTTCAATACAAGGTTCAAATCCAACACTAACTTTAGTAAGGGGTGTAACTTATACATTTAATGTAAATGCATCTGGACATCCTTTTTATATTAAAACAGTAAATTCAACAGGTACTGGAAATACATATTCTGATGGTGTTACAAATAATGGTGATGATATTGGTACTATATTGTTTACACCACCATCTGGTTCTCCTAACACTCTTTACTATAATTGCCAATTCCACTCACCAATGGCTGGGCAAATTAATTTAGTAAATTCTATTGTATTACCTGCGGAAATTAAATTTATTGGTGCAACTAAAATAGAAGGTACATTAACAGCATCAATGTATAGTGGTAGTGGTAGAGGATTGTTTGATATACCTCGTTCAGCATTATCAGAAGAAGTATTCCGTATTGCAAGTGGAAGTGTAACTGCATCTGTAGCACCTAATTATGGATTTAAAGTTGAATCGGCTGATAGCGGTTCTCAACTTACAGGTAGTTTACAAGTTACTGGTAGTATCTATATGTACGCTACAAGTGGTGCATTACTACTTGAATCATCTTCTAACTTCTTTGGTGAAGGTAGATATTTAAGAAATATTCCTCGTTCAGCATTAACTGAAGATGCTCTCATATCATTTGAAATTAAATCTGGTTCTGTAACCGCATCAGTTTCTCCTGTTGACGGGTTTGTAGTAACAACTCCATTCACATCATCATTAGGTGAAGCTGGAGCATTTACAGCATCTATTGCATCACACTTTACTGGTTCGGTATCAGTAAGTGGTAGTATTTTTGTATCAGATGTAAGTGGTGGTTTATTTATAGATTCTGGTTCATACATATATGCAGAAGGTACATATTTAAGACGTATTCCAAAATCGGCTCTTACTGAAGATGCACTTATTAGTACTGAAATCAAATCAGGTTCAGTAACAGCTTCTGTAAATCCTGATGATGGATTTAAAGTAATAACACCATTCACTGGTTCACAAATTGGTTCTCAATTTACTGGTTCGGTACAAGTTAGTGGCTCATTGACTGTAACTGAATTTTTCTATGGTGATGGTAGATATATTACAAATGTACAAGCGGCAGCAGCACCATTCATCGCTAGTGGTTCGGCAACTGCGTCTGTAGCAAGTGGTGATACTTTAATTGTAATCACAGCAGCAACAGGAAGTGGACAAGATGTACAATTTGGTTCTCGTTTCACTGGTTCTATTGATGTAAGTGGTAGTGTTAAAGCTCAATTTATTTTAGGTGATGGTAGATATATTACAAATGTTGTTGCGGCAGCAGCACCATTCATCGCTAGTGGTTCGGCAACGGCATCGGTAGCTAGTGGTGATACATTTGTTGTAACAACTGGAGCAACTGGTTCTGGATATGGTTCTCGTTTTACTGGTTCTATTGATGTTAGTGGTAGTATTAAAGCATTTGCATTTGTAGGAGATGGTTCTCAATTAACAAATGTACAAGCGGCAGCAGCACCATTGATTGCTAGTGGTTCAGCAACAGCATCTGTACAAAGTGGTAGAATATTTGAAGTAATAACTGGAGTTCAATCTGGTTCTTATGGGTCTCAATTTACTGGTTCAGTAGCAATTAGCGGAGCTCTTTCTTCTTCATATTATTTTGGTGATGGTGGTGGATTATTCAACATCCCAGCATCGGCATTGAAAGATTTAAAATTAGACAGAATTCAATCTGGTTCTGCTGAATCTGTTCAAAGACCTGATACATTAGATGTTAATACTCCTATTACTGCGGCACTTTATCGTGGTGATGGTAGTGGATTATTTAATATCCCATTAACAGCGTTACAAGATTTAAAATTAGATAGAATTCAATCTGGTTCTGCAGTAGCTGTTATTTCACCAAATAATGGATTGCAAGTAAATACTAAAGTTCAAGTTTCACAATCTTTAAATGTTAGTGGTGGATTATTTGTGACTGGTGGTAATATTGTTGCTGCAAGTGGTAGTACATATTTTGGTGATGGTAGTGGATTGACAAATATCAATATCGCTAACTTATCATTTGAAACATTTATATTAAAGAGTGGTTCATTTACAGCATCTATTTCTCCTGATAAGGGATTTGTAGTAAACGCTTCGGCAAGTATATGGGGTAACCTTTATGTTGGTAATAGTATAACTGCACATGATATAACTGCATCAAATAGATTATTTGCTCCATTAGTTACTGGTTCATTCTTAGGAACATATAATTTCCAAGGTGTAGGACCAACTGCATCTGCACAATATGATATTTTAAGATTTGATGAGAATAGAGGATATTTTATACCACAACCTGAAACATCATTAACTGAAACGGTATCATTTAATAATGTAAGTGATTTAACAATTGTACATAATTTGGATATTCGTTATCCAATAGTTCAGGTATACGCAACTGGTTCGGAAGACCAGATTATGGCTGGTACAATTAAATCAATTGATAATAATACAATTCAATTAAAATTTGCAGGATTAACTTCTGGACATGTTGTAATTGGTAGTGGTGGTTCATTGATTAATGGTACAATAACCGGTGATAGAGTATTTGGTGAAGTACTTTCAGCATCTTATGCTAGAAGAGCAGGATTTGCTGATTCGGTAACTGGATTTGATTCAGCATCACTATCAGCATTATCTGCTTCATTAGCAAATGCAAACGAATATGTAAGAAATAACCAAACATCTTCAATGGCGGTGTTTAGTGCAGTAAGTTCTTCTTACGCATTAACTGCATCATATGCATTGAATGGTGGTAATGGTGGTACTGATTTATTTATTTACCATACCAGCTCATTAGTAAAATCACAAGTTGCAAAAATAAACTTTAGTGGTTCTGGTGTGGATGTAGTTTCATCTGGTTCTGATGGTGTATTAATAACAATTAATGGTGGAGCAGCTCAAAGTTCACAAACTGCATCTTACATATTATCAACTGGTGTAGATGGACCTTTGGGAATGAATAGCATTTATTACGCTATTAGTTCATTAACTGCATCTTACGCATTAAATTCAGCAAATACTGATACAGCATCATTCTTAAACATTACAAAAGACCAAACAATATATGCTAGTTTGACTGTAAGTGGTAGTTTAGGTGTGAGTGGAAGTGTATTCCTAAGTAGTAGTGTATATTTACAAAGTTTATCTTCTGGTTCAGCACAAGAAGTTGTTGTTTGGGACCCTGTAACAAAAAGATTAGCATATAGAAACGTAGCAGCAGCTGTTGGTTCTTCGGGTACTGGTGGTACTTCTGGACAAGATGGTAGTAGTGGTTCTTCTGGAACAAGCGGCACATCGGGTTCAAGCGGAAGTTCAGGTTCAAGCGGCTCATCGGGAACAAATGGTTCATCGGGTTCAAGCGGCTCAAGCGGAAGCTCAGGTTCATCTGGCTCGAGCGGAAGTAGTGGTAGTAGTGGAACTGCTGGCTCAAGCGGAAGTAGTGGCTCAAGCGGAAGCTCAGGTTCATCTGGCTCAAGCGGAAGCTCAGGTTCATCTGGCTCATCAGGTACAACTGGTTCAAGCGGCACATCTGGTACATCCGGCTCAAGCGGCACAAGTGGCACATCTGGCTCTAGCGGAAGTAGTGGCTCATCAGGTACAACGGGGTCTGCTGGTACATCTGGCACAAGCGGCACAAGCGGAACATCTGGAACATCCGGCTCAAGCGGCTCGAGCGGCACATCAGGTACAAGCGGCACATCTGGCACAACAGGCTCATCGGGAACTTCTGGCACATCGGGTAGTGGGGGCACATCCGGCACAAGCGGAACATCGGGTTCGTCTGGCTCAAGTGGCACATCAGGAACTTCTGGCACAAGCGGCACATCAGGTTCATCTGGTAGTGGTGGTACATCTGGGTCATCTGGTACGGCAGGCACAAGTGGCTCAACAGGTACAGGCGGTACATCAGGAACTTCTGGCACAAGCGGCACATCAGGTTCATCTGGTAGTGGTGGTACATCATCGACAGCTGGTACGGGTGGTACATCGGGAACATCTGGCACATCTGGCTCAAATGGAAGTGGCGGTACAAGCGGCACATCAGGTACAAACGGTACGTCAGGAACTTCTGGCACATCTGGTAGTAGTGGTGAAGCTGGTACATCGGGAACTTCTGGCACATCGGGTAGTGGTGGCACATCTGGTACAAGCGGCACATCCGGTTCATCCGGCTCATCTGGTACAACAGGCTCTGCTGGTACATCTGGGTCAAGCGGTACAAGTGGAGTTGATGGTACAAGTGGCACATCCGGCTCAAGTGGCTCAAGCGGCTCGTCTGGTACAACAGGTTCTGCTGGTACATCTGGCTCAAGCGGAAGTAGTGGCTCATCAGGTTCATCTGGCACATCTGGTACATCCGGCTCAAGCGGCTCATCGGGCTCAACTGGTTCAAGTGGCACAAGCGGAAGTAGTGGAACTGCCGGCTCAAGCGGTATAGATGGAACGTCAGGTACAAGCGGCACAAGTGGCACATCGGGTTCATCTGGAACAACAGGTTCTGATGGTTCATCGGGTTCATCTGGCACAAGTGGTACTGATGGCACATCCGGAAGTAGTGGAACTGCTGGTTCAAGCGGCTCAGCTGGTTCATCCGGCTCAAGTGGCACATCTGGTACAACGGGTTCTGATGGCACATCCGGTACTTCTGGCACAGCAGGTTCTTCTGGTACTGATGGTAGTAGTGGCTCAGCTGGTTCATCCGGCTCAAGTGGTACAAATGGCACAAGCGGTACAACAGGTTCTGATGGCACAAGCGGTATAGATGGCACATCTGGAAGTTCTGGTACTAATGGTACAAGTGGCTCAGCAGGTTCATCCGGCTCAACAGGTACTGACGGCACATCCGGCACAACAGGTTCATTTGGAACTTCTGGCACAGCAGGCTCAAGCGGCACAAATGGTTCAAGTGGTACTGATGGCTCAACCGGCTCAGCAGGTTCATCCGGCTCAAGCGGTACAAACGGCACATCCGGAACTACTGGCTCATTTGGTACTTCTGGCTCTAGCGGTGTAGATGGTACAAGTGGCTCAAGCGGCAGCTCTGGAACAACAGGTACAAGTGGAAGTGGTGGCTCATCTGGTTCTTCAGGTTCTTCGGGTTCTTCTGGAACATCTGGTTTAGATGGTACATATTTTGGTAGTAGTGGTACATCTGGCTCAAGCGGCTCTAGCGGTAGCACGGGTTCGGCTGGTTCATCTGGCACAAGTGGTACAACAGGCTCTGCTGGTACATCTGGCTTAGATGGTACATATTTTGGTAGTAGCGGAAGTAGTGGTACAAATGGCACATCGGGTTCATCTGGTACAAGCGGCACAGCAGGAACTTCTGGCTCGGCTGGAACTGATGGTTCTTCAGGTACATCTGGTTTAGATGGTACATATTTTGGTAGTAGTGGTTCGTCTGGCACATCCGGCACTGGTGGAACTTCTGGATTTGATGGAACATCTGGCACTTCTGGCTCAAGCGGCTCTTCTGGAACATCTGGATTGGATGGAACATTCTTTGGAAGTAGCGGTTCAAGTGGTACAACAGGTACTGCCGGCACAAGTGGAATTAATGGCACATCTGGTGTGGATGGTACAAATGGTTCAGCTGGCTCAAGTGGCTCTAGTGGTACATCCGGATTAGATGGTACATTCTTCGGAAGTAGTGGTACATCATCAACTTCTGGAACTTCAGGTTCAACGGGCACAGCAGGAACTTCTGGTATAGCTGGTACTTCTGGCACAAGCGGCTCTTCGGGAACATCTGGATTGGATGGAACATTCTTTGGAACTAATGGTACGTCTGGCACAAGTGGTACGGATGGCACATCGGGTTCATCTGGTATTAGTGGAAGTAACGGTACAAGCGGCTCTTCAGGAACATCCGGATTGGATGGTACATTCTTTGGTTCTTCTGGTACAAGTAGCACATCAGGAACTTCTGGTACGAACGGTACAACTGGTAGCGCTGGTTCATCTGGCACAAATGGTACATCTGGCTCGAGCGGCACATCAGGAACAACAGGTTCTTCTGGTGTTAATGGTACATTCTTTGGTTCTTCTGGTATTGATGGTACATCTGGTACAAGCGGTGCTGGTACAAAAGGTGATGACGGTACATCAGGAACTTCTGGTACATCATTCTATGGAGTAACTTCAGGAACTTCGGGTTCATCTGGAATAAGTGGTGCGGATGGTACATCGGGTACATCTTACTATGGAACAACATCAGGAACTTCTGGCACAGGTGGTATAAGTGGTACATCTGGTACTTCACCTGCAGGATTTAGTTCTGGTACATCTGGAAACGGAACATCAGGAACTTCTGCATTTGCTTCAATTAGTGGTACAACTGATAATGGTGTATTAACATTGGAAGGAGCATCTCCAAATGTAAGAGCTGAAGATAATATGACGTTTAATGGAAGTACATTAACTGTAACTGGTAATATAATAGTAACAACATCGGTAGCAGCGAGTACATTTATATCAGCAACAACATTTAGAGAAACATATTCTGACCAAGGAACTGGTGGAAGTGTAACATTAGACCTTTCAACAGCAAATAACTTTAGAAGACAATTTAATGGCTCAGCAACAATAACATTTAGTAACGCACCTGCTTCAAACGCATTTGGATTTACATTCACAACTGTAAATGCTGGAGCTTATGCTATAACATGGCCGGTTAGTGTTGATTGGGTTGGTGGAACTGCTCCTGTATTAACATCATCTGGAACTGATGTATTGACATTCTTTACATTTAATGGTGGTTCAACATATTATGGATTTGTAGTAGGAAAAAATCTTTTATAATAATTAAAGTTATGAGTATAGCTAGAAAATTAATACCAACTGGAGAAGAAACATTTCCATTCAAGTTTCAAATAACAACAACTACTGCAAATACTGTTTTTACATGCCCATTAGCAGATTATGGTGCATTAACTCCAAATTTAAATATTGATTGGGGTGATGGTAGTAGTTCTGGATTGATAACATCATCATCATCAACTAGTAGAATACATACATACGTTTCTGCTGGAACTTATACAGTGTCAATATCAGGCTTTATGCCAGGCTTTACGGTAAATAATAGTTCGGCAATAAGAAATTTAATAACAGCAATTATTCAATGGGGTGCTGTTGGTGTAAGGGCAATTAATTTTTATGGATGTGTGAATATAACATCAATTCCATCATCAGCATCTTTAAGTGCAGTAGGTGGATATGATGGATTAAATGAAATGGTTTCTTATGCATCGTTTATGAGAGGTACTAGAATTACATCAATACCTTCTGATATGTTTGCATATTCACCATTAGCAACAACTTTTACGGATACATTTTCATCTGTAACAACTATATCTACTGTACCATCTGGTCTTTTTAATTCAAATGTTGTGGCAACTACATTTGCATCTTGTTTTTTTGGATGTTCAGCTTTAACATCTGTACCATCAACATTATTTGATTTAAACATAAATGTTGTAAACTTTTCTGGTACTTTTAGAAACTGCCGTTCATTAACAAATGTATTACAATTTACATATAATACAAATGTAACAATTTTTAATAACGTTTATAATATGAGTTCTACTGCAAATGCATTAACAGGAAATGCTCCTGATTTGTGGAATAGAACACCAACACCATCTGGTACTGATGCATTTAACAATTGTACGGGTTTATCAAATTACGCATCAATACCTTTAAATTGGAAATAAATTATGTATTTAAGAATAGTAAACAACCAAACAGTGTATCCATACTCTTTACAAAAATTAAGAGAGGATAATCCACGTACAAGCTTTCCATCTGAATTTACGGAAAGTTTGATGAATGAATATAATATTTTTGAAGTAAGAGCAACCCCAAAACCAAATGATTATACAAAAAATGTAATTGAAGAAACTCCGATATTAATAGAAGGAGTTTATTATCAAAATTGGGTACAAAATAGTGCTTCTCAATCTGAAATAGATAATAGAATTGAAAATAAGTGGGAAGAAATTAGAGAAATACGAAATGAATTATTAAAAGATTGTGATTGGACTCAATTAGGAGATATACCATCTGAAACAAAAACTGCTTGGCAATCATATAGACAAGAATTGAGAGATATAACAAGCCAATCAAATCCTTTTAATATTGAATGGCCGGTAAAACCTTAAAAGAGGGAAAAACTTATATTTATACCTATACGAAAAATAATCACGTAAAATGGTAATACACAGTCCCATATTTTCAGGTTCAATCATTCAAGATAGAAATAACGCATATGCGGATTTGAGTGGTTCGTTTACTGGTTCAGTTACTGGTTCTTTTAAAGGAACTATTGATGTACAACAAGCATCTTTTGATAATCTTGTTGTAAATAATAGTTTATCAGTAAGTGGTTCTATTAAAATGACCGGTTCGATGAATTTAACGGCTGGTGGATATTTAGTAGATGGGGTTAATGTATTAGATTCGGCTATCGCATTTGCAATAGCATTAGGATAAAAATAAAAATAAATGGCAAACGCATTTAAAAATAGTATAACAGGTTCAATAGGAACAACAGGTGTAGCGGTTTATACAACACCAGCTAACACATCAACAACTGTAATTGGAGTTGGTGTTGCAAATGTAAATTCACAAAATATTTCAGTTAGTGTAATGGTTAGAGATAATTCTGCAAATAAAACTGTATATGTTGTAAAAGATTCTTTGATTTTGCCTGGTAGTTCTAATGTATTAGTTGGTGGTGAACAAAAATTAGTTTTGGAAGCTGGAGATTTTCTTTCAGTAACATCATCATTAGCTAGTTCAGCAGATGTAATTGTTTCAGTATTGGAGATAACTTAAAAGTTGTAATGAATGGAGTATTTAGGTGGTAACCCTAATGGTTTAAATCAATTAAGTTCATCCTTAATTGCGTTATATGTAAGTGGAAGTAGAATAGCTAACTTCTCATCGGAATCGGTGAATGTGGTTGGTAATTTTACTGCGTCTGGTATTCAAACTAATTTAATAGTTAGTCAATCTAATTCTCCAATACAAATAAAAGGTAATGTTCAAGTTACTGGCTCATTAAACATATCATCATCAGTATCAGCAGCATTATTTAGAGGTGATGGTAGTGGATTATTTAATTTGGATGCAAACTCTTTAGGAGATTTGGATAAATTAAAATCCGGTTCTGCAATAGCACAAATTTCTCCAAATCAAGGATTAAAAGTTAATACTGGAGTTACTATAAACGATTTTTTAATTGTAACTGGTAGTGGTATTTTTAAAGGTGATATAAGTGTTGCTGGTAGAATTACATCTACTGAATTATATACAACATATATTTCATCTTCTATAATTTATGCAACTGGTTCAAATAAATTTGGTGATGCACAAAATGATAAACAAGAATTTACTGGTAGTGTAGCTATAACTGGTTCATTATTTATAGATGGATTAAAAGCAGACTCATCAAATGAAGTATTGGTTGTTAATCCTACAACTGGTAAGATAGGTACAAAAACTGCAGCAGCAACATCAGGTACATCAGGTACTTCGGGCACAACTGGCTCAGCTGGTACATCTGGCACAAGCGGAAGTGGTGGTTCTTCTGGAAGCTCTGGCTCTGGCGGCACATCTGGTACAAGCGGAAGTGGTGGCACAAGCGGCACATCCGGTTCAAGCGGAAGTAGTGGTTCATCCGGCTCTAGCGGTAGTACAGGTTCTGCGGGAACTTCTGGAAGTGGGGGCACATCGGGAACATCTGGCACATCAGGAAGTTCTGGCACATCAGGTAGTGGCGGTACATCCGGTTCTTCTGGTAGTGGTGGCACAAGCGGCACATCAGGTACTGACGGTTCTTCTGGTAGTGGTGGTACAAGCGGCACATCGGGTAGTGGGGGCACTTCAGGCACAAGCGGAAGTGGTGGTACATCTGGCTCAACTGGCTCAGCTGGTACAACTGGTTCATCAGGTACAACTGGCTCTGCCGGTACATCAGGCTCAACTGGCTCATCGGGAACAACGGGCTCTTCTGGTTTAACAGGTACGTCTGGCACATCGGGAAGTAATGGTTCATCAGGAACAGCAGGTAGCCCCGGTAGTGGTGGTACTTCTGGTACAGCTGGTAGTGGTGGTATAAGTGGAGCAGGTGGCTCTGCTGGTACAAGCGGAAGTGGGGGCACATCTGGAACATCTGGCACATCAGGTACATCCGGAACAGCAGGCTCATCAGGTTCATCTGGATTGAGTGGAGCTGGTGGTACGGGTGGTACATCAGGTAGCGGTGGCACATCAGGAACAAGCGGCACATCTGGTACATCTGGAAGTGCGGGCACATCTGGCACAAGCGGCTCATCAGCATCAGCTGGTACGGGCGGTACATCAGGAACTTCTGGCACAAGCGGTTCAACAGGCTCAGCTGGTACAAGCGGCTCAACAGGTTCATCGGGTACAACTGGCACAAGCGGAAGCGGTGGTTCATCTGGCACAACGGGTACTTCTGGTAGTGGTGGTACAAGTGGACAAAGTGGTGGTGTAAAGTATGATTTTAGTACAACAATAACTGATACAGATCCTGGTAATGGTAAAGTTCAATATAATAATGCAACAATATCTTCAGTATCTTTTATATACATTGACCTATTAGACCAAAATGGTAACAACCAATTAAACTGGTATAATAGCTGGGATGATAGTACAACTTTAGGAGCAAGAGGATATGTAATACTTTCTTCTAGAGATAATGGTACGGTAAATAATATTTTCTTAATAACAGATGGTGTAACAAATGCTTCTGGATATTTTAAAATTCCAGTATCTTATATAAGTGGTACACTTCCTTCAAATAACGCACAATTAGTTGTAAATTTTTCTAGAACGGGTGATGGTGGTACTTCTGGCTCAGGTGGTACATCTGGTACTTCTGGCACAGCTGGTAGCGGCGGCTCATCAGGAACAACTGGTACATCGGGAAGCGGTGGTTCTTCAGGAACTGCTGGCACAGCCGGAAGTGGTGGCACAAGCGGTACAACAGGTACTTCTGGTAGTGGCGGCTCGTCAGGAACTGCTGGCACAGCCGGAAGTGGTGGTACAAGCGGTACAACAGGTTCATCTGGAAGTGGTGGTACATCTGGCACAAGTGGTAGTGGTGGCTCATCAGGAACTGCTGGCACAGCCGGAAGTGGTGGTTCTTCAGGAACTGCTGGCACAGCTGGTAGTGGTGGCACAAGCGGAACTTCTGGAAGCGGTGGTACATCTGGCACAACAGGTACTTCTGGTAGTGGTGGTACATCCGGCTTATTAGCATTAACAGGTAATACTGATAATGGTGTAATTACATTAAATGGAACTGCTCCAAACGGAACTGTTGAAAGTAATTTAACTTTTGATGGTACGAATTTAAGAGTAACTGGTAATGCAACAATTACGGGCAATTTGACTGTAAGTGGTACAACAACATCAATTAATACCGTAACATTATCAACAAACGATAGTATAATAACTCTTACAGGATATGCAACTGGTTCTGGTGCGCCTGTAAACGTAAACTCCGGTTTTGAAGTTGTAAGAAATGCTTCAGCAACAAGACAATTTGTGTGGAGTGAAGCAAATAGTAGATGGCAAGCTGATACTGATTTTTATTCAGCTGGTAATATAAGTGGTGCTGGTAACATTGTAATAACTGGTACAATTGATACTGGACAGGGAGCAACTGAGGTTTATTTAATGAACCAAAACGTTAGAACAACTGATAATGTAACCCATGCAAATATTACAGCAACGGGTCAATTAACAGCAGGTAATAGTTTGACAAGACCTTCATCATTAGCAACTCTTAATAACTATGCGGCTAGAATTGGTGGTAGTGATGTGTATTTAAACATTGCTTCATTAGATGGTACATATGGTTATCCGGTAGCATTACAATCTGGTAGAAATAGTGATAATGCTAACTTCCCAATGTTGTTAAATCCAAATGGTGGTAATATAACTGTTGGACAATATACCGGTTTGGGTTATAATTTTGGTGTAGCTGGTACGGGTTATTATAGTAGTAATTTAACTGTTGGTGGAAACATAGTTGTAACGGGAACAATTGATACTGGGCAAGGAGCAACTGAGGTTTATTTAATGAATCAAAACGTTAGAACAACGGATTCTCCAACATTTGCTAACTTAACTATTGCAGGGCATTATTATTCATCAAATAACTCACAAAACATTTTATTAAGAACAAATGGCAGTGGTGGTGATGGTGGTATATTATTACAAAATAGCGCAAGTTCATTTAGATTTCAATTATATGGTGATGGTTCAAATTATGGATTTTTAAATGGAGCTTGGGCAAGTTGGGATTTAAGAAAAAATATAAATGGAAATTTATTCTTAAATAATCAAAGTACATACTATATTGGTACAAATGAAATTTATTATAATAGAGTATATGGTACAACTGATATGCGTTCACCAATATTCTATGATTTAGATGATACAAACTATTATACAAGTCAGCAATCAACATCAAATTATAATATTTTAAGAACTCAGCAAGTATCAACACCAAGACATTCATTAACATCTGCATATTATGGTGGTGGTTCAACTCCATCAACTGGATATTTGATTACAACTAATATAGATTACGCTACATTTAATATGCCTACCGTAATTATTGAAGGTTATGCATATGGAAGTGGAATACCTATTCACTTAGAAATTGTTTGGTACGCATATAATAATAGCTGGGTAAGTTATTCTTATGATAACTTAGGTGCTTGGGATCCTGGTACAGTATCAATTGGTACAAATGGTAGTGGTAAAGTATGTATTCATTTATCTAACAACATTTATTATGGTAGATTTAATGTAAGATGTATATATGACCAAGGGCATTCTTATTTAGAAGGTTGGAGTGTAACTGAAGCAACAACAGCAGGATTATCAAGAGTAGTAAGCTTAGGTAAAAATGCATTAAATACAAGTATTACAGGTACTGCTGGTTCTGAAACATTAGCAACTGTAACAAGTAGAGGTAACATAGCAAGTGGTGATATATATGTTCCATCTTCTGCACATTTTAGAGCAAGATATGATGGAAGTAATAATTATCATTCATCTTTAAACTGGTATGGTTTACAATTAGGAAATAATGGTGGTAACTATATAGTAGCTGGTAGAACAAACGCAGGTGGTGCTTTATACATTTATACAAACAATACATCTGATTTCACAACTATAAATGGTGGGTTAGCAGCATATTATTCAGCAGACCAAAGAATAGGTTATGCAACAACTGATTTTTCATATACAGCAAACGATAATAGTAGAAGTGTAGGTTCAACTACAAATAATAGAGTATTTGTAAATGGTTCGATTCAATTATTAAGTAATAATGATGCTATTGTTATTGGTAGAGGTACTGCTACATTCTTATCTGATGAAGAATTAGGATTTGGTTGGGGTGGTGGCTGGTATATGGTTGACGGAACTTATTTAAGAGTAAGAGGTTCTAAAGTTCTTTATAATGATTACTATATACGTTCAGACCATTCATTTAGATTAAATAGTGAACGTTCTCTATGGGCTAACTATGGTTCGTGGAGTTCATACATTTCAAGAGTAGCTTATATATCATTTGACTGGAACGCTTCATATGATTCATATCAATTCCATGGATTAGCATCAACTGATTTAAATGGTTCATTTACTGATTCTGTATCATTGAACTCATTCAATGATATTACAATGAGATTGGATGCGAACAACAATAATGGTAGTTCGTATTTCAGAATGATGAATGATAGTGCTGGAAGTAATCAATTTGGATATTGGGGATTCAATGGTAGTAACTACGAATGGTACACAGCTGGTATAGCATACGCTGATTCTTCAATGAGAAGCCGTATATTCTACGATTATGATAATACTGCATTTTATATAGACCCTAACAATACTGATACATCATTTAGAATGGCAGGTAGTATTATTTCTACCGCATATATGAGAATTGGTATTGAGGATGGCGGTTATGACTGTTATATGCAAATCACCGATGAAAACCCATCAGTTGATGGATTTGGATATGGTGGAGAATTTTATTTTTATGGAGATAAAGCTGTAGCTTCATCCATTCTTTATATGGGTGGTATTGCAGCTAGTAGACAAGTACGTTCTGCTGACCAAATGCGTTCTCCTATTTATTATGATTATAACGATACTGGATATTATTTAGACCCAAATAGCACAACAAATATTCGCTATTTAAAAGTTAATACAACCGGTACAGCATCTTCAACCAGAGCATTAACAATTAAGCAAGATGGGTATGGTGAGTACAACTATGGTTCGTATCCTGGTGCTTGGACATCTGCATTACAAATCCAAAATAATGATAATACCAAAATGATTTGGATATCACCATTGGATTCTGGAAACCATGCTAGATTCCATGTAAATGGTACAAACTCTGGATTAATATTTAATGTTCAAGGTTCAATAAATGCAAGTGGTACAAACGCATTAGAAATTTATAGTTCTTATGTATATACTCCATTAACTTGGTACGCAGCATTTTGGTATGATTCAAATGATACTGGATATTATGTAAATCCAAATGGTACATCTCGTATTGGTGGTATTCAAATTGGTGGAGCATCAACTTCATCAAATGAAATTCGTTTTTATGGTGTAGCTGGTGATAACCCTGGTTCATATAATCATGGTGCGATTATTGAAAGATTGTGGAGAAATGGTGATGAATCTGAATTATTAATATTCAAAGGTAACGATCCTGATACATCAACTATACATGACCGTGTAAGAATTGCAGCTACTGGTAGAATTGTTTTTGATTCAACTGCCGGATATGGTAACGTTGATGATTATATTTCTGCAGCAGGTACTGGTAATATAGAAGGTGATGGATATTTCTATGGTTCTGAATTCCACGTACCAGGTTCAATATTTTCACCAATTTTTTATGATAGAAATAACTCTGCATATTTTGCAGACCCAGCAGGCCGTTCTAGATTATCATCAATAGATTATGGTAATGGCGGTTACTATTTTGCAGGTGGTGACTGGGGTTGGAGACATAATACTCCATCCGGTTGGATTCAATTTGGACCGGCAAATACAGGCCATGCTCACATTTATACTGACCGTTCAAACTTCTATTTCAACGTATATGACCTTTATGCAAATGGATATAGAGTAGCACTTTATAACTATTGGTATGGAAATATGTACTTAGGAAGTGGTGGTGATTTTTACGCAACTATTTTCTATGATACAAATAATACAGGATATTATTGTGACCCTGCTTCTACAAACAGATTAAACTTTGTAAACGCAAACAACATATACATCAACCCTGGTTATATGTTGTACTCCGATCCTGGTGGTTGGACTGGTGAATACTATAAGATTCAATGGCATAGTTCTCACTTATATCTACAAGCATATGCGAATGGTTATCATATTATGAGATATGGTTCTGATGGTTTAGAATCTCATCAGTTTGCTAGAGATGGAAACTATTGGAATAGATATATGGGTTGGATGAGTAACTACATCAACCAAAACGTAAGAACTGATGCTGGTCCTACATTCCAAGAGGTTTACACAAACGGATGGTTTAGAAATAATAACTCTGGACAAGGTTTATATAACCAAAACAGAGGAATGCACTGGTATTCTAATAACGGATATTGGAAATCAGCAGGTGGTGGATACGGATATGGTGGTATTGTAATGTACAATAACTACGAATCTGATTTAAGAGGATATGCTGGATATTGGGATGGTAGTGGATTTGGTATGTTGAATAGTTCTGGTAACTGGCAGATTCGTATTGAATATGGTAACGCTCATATGGAATTGTATCGTGTGACTTGGGCAAATGATATGAGAGCATACATTTTCTATGATAGAGATGATACTGGTTATTATATAGATGCAAACGGAACTTCACAATGGGTAGGTTTAACCGATAGAGGTAGAGGTAATATTGGATTAACTGGTAAATCGGATTATAGAAGACCACAAAGTTATACAGGTGATAGAAACTATTGGACAGGTACGCAAGGTTGGGGTACAACTGACTTTAACTGGATGATGGATTGGGGTTCTGGATTTAATGATTCTTGGGGTAACCCAGGTAATCAGCCTCCTGGTACTTCACATTGGGAAACTGTACAAGCGTTCCACTATTCTTGGACTTATGGTGGTGGATATGGATGGCAAATGACCGGTGGACCTGTTGATAGATTATGGTTCAGAAATATTTGGTCATCTCCATCTGGTTGGAAAGCAATGGTTGACTCAAACAATAGAGGTGAATATTGTATTCCTACTTATGACTACAACCACTATTCAAGAGTTTACTTTACTTACAATAGAGGATACTACGCAACACAAACCGATTCGGCAATGTTGCAACCATATTCAACTGGTAACAATGGTGCGTTCATGTCATTCCACAAAGGCGGTTACTACGCATTGAACTTAGGTTTGGATGGTGATAACGTTGTAAGATGGGGTGGTTGGTCTTCTAGATGGCAAAGATACTATTTGAATGATGATACTATTGGTACTCCATATGTAGTTCGTGCAAACTTCGATAACTATGGTGGTGGTGGTATGTGGGTATCGGATGATGGTGACTTAGCAGACGTAAACGATGGATACTTATCATTAAGAGCTTCTTATGGTTTAAGAATCTTCTCTGGTAATAGAGGTGGTGGTGCAAACATCAACTTGAGATATGATGGTGTGATTATTGCATCAAACAACATCATCGCTTATGGTTCACCTTCGGACAGAAGATTGAAAGATAATGTTAAGTACTATGAAAACGCATTGGAAAAAGTACTTAAACTTAGAGGTGTTGAATTTGATTGGAAAGAAGGTACGGATGAGTACGAAACTACAAATCTAAGACATGATATTGGTTTCATTGCTCAGGAAGTAGAAGATGTTGAACCAATGTTGGTAAGACCTGATGATGCTGGATATCTTGCAATAAGAGATAGAGCAATGCCAGCGTTATTAGTAAACGCTATGAAGGAGTTGAAAGCAGAATTGGATGAAGCTAAGGCTGAAATAAAAATGTTGAAAGAAAAATTAGGTTTGGGATAAAAACTATATATTTATATATATTAAAGTAAAATAACTATGGCAATTAAAATAGCAGCAGAAATAGGAACATCACAAGGTATAACTGATGAAGCTTATGTTAGAATTTATCGTTATGTGGTAGATAGAAACAAAGGTGCATTAGAATTATATGTGAATGTATTTAAAAATGAAGAAACTGCAAGATTATTGGAAACAAACATTTCTAATCGTATGGGTGCACCAATCCAAGATAGATTTCTTGCAAAAGTAGATGCAATTCCGCATTGGCATTCTATTCCAATGGTGGAAACTGTTAGTGAAGTTATAGATGGTAGAGTATATGAAAAGAAAGTACCAAATTTCACAGAATTACAAGGAGAAGATATATTTGCAAAAGCATATCCTTTATTAAAAGCAAAAATAGCAGCAGATTTAATTGAAAGAAATGTAATTCAAAGTGCAACTGTTTTAGAAGATTGTTAAAATAAAATAAAAATGATAAGTTTAGTACAAAACAAAAACGTATTTGGTAAAACTGTAAATGTTGTATTCACAAATATATTAAGATACGATATAGATTCAGATGAGTGTGTATTAAGATATGAACTTAGATACAGAGACCCAAATAGAGA
>Ga0255173_1000089_pt1 | contig 33847 bp, 57 predicted proteins | sample Atl_Atl_RepA_8d_FD_183175 | JGI IMG/M metagenome (GOLD analysis project Ga0255173, IMG submission 183175) | Freshwater microbial communities from Altamaha River, Georgia, United States - Atl_Atl_RepA_8d | ecosystem: Environmental > Aquatic > Freshwater > River | place: USA: Georgia | collected...
CCCATCGCTGCGTGCGGGCATGGAAGGGGAGGAAAGCCCGTCTCGGCGCATAGGGAAGGATTATTTGGGATCGGCCCATCGGATTATCATCTCCTGTGGCCCGCCCTCATCACCTACGTTTTCAGTCCTCGCCAAATCAGGAACGACCTTTTTCAGCAGAATGTCCGCTGCTTTCACTTGGCTGTTCGACAGCTCAATCTCGCCCTCAACGTGCTTCAAGAGGCGATTCATAATCTGACTGGCTTGAATCTTCTCCCGCCATGAGTCAGATAAAGTTATCTTTCGCTTCCTCGCCGCCATATCATTGATTTGTAACGAAAATTGTCAACATACTTAGTTAATCTTTAGGTACTGGATAACGCAATTCATCCTGCCCTGCAAATGGGCTTTTGCCTTGCTTGATTCGACCTATTGCGAACTGTTCTGCTTTGGAATAAATCTCAGGGGTCGGCTCATTCCCTGCGGTCAAGTGCTGCAATTCTTGTTTCGTTAGGGTAGGCACAATTAGCGGGTGTTCAACTTGCTGGCCATTGTGTTCAAAGATAGACGAAAGTTCTGTTGCCATGCCATCTTGGGCGGGCAGTTGACCGAAATACCCTTTGCCTTTAGCCGTGAAAGGATTGTTTACTGCCTGCTCATTGCCGTGTCTCATGCCATAAGGCGCAAGCGTCTGTTCAGACGGATACGCTTTCAGCAAAGCAGCAAGACGCGCATTGTCAGCCACGGTGCATCCGTTTCATGGCTTCGGCTAACTTCTTGCCCTTGTCAGCAGCGTTGAATTCCTTCGCTACTTTGACCGGTACGCCGACCTTCTTGGCGAATTTTGGGTCGTGAGCGGCCGCCGCCATCATGCGGGCTTGAGCAGGGGAGTGACTGGGCATGATTAGTCAAACTGATAATTAAATCTGATACCGGACTCACCACGACTAAAATTCTTAATTTTTTGCTTGAAATCAGGGGTTTCAACAGAACCGACAGCACCTCCACCACCACCATACAACTGAAGTTGAGCGCGTTCAGAGAATGGAATGTTCAACATTGCTTGACCACCTCCCGACAAGATTTTTGCGCCTTTTTCATTCTCAAAGCCGCCGCTTCCAAACATCCGCAACGGACTACCGGCGACTCCTTCATAACTTGGCTGATAGTCAAGGTTCAAAGACTTTTGGATTTCGCCATGCCTTCTAAGTGCTTCAGCAAGATTTGCCGCGTCTCTGTCCATTATATTCTCACTTGAGGAAGCGTAACTTGTAGAGGGTTGAATCGATCTGATCCGCAATCTCATCCACGATGTTCTGAAGCTGGCTTTCTTCGGGCAAATCCTTGCGAATATCGTCCACGAAGTCTTTAATCTGCGTCAAATACTTAACCGGCTCGGTAGCCAGGTGGAACTCTTTGGGGTAGTTTGTGATGATGTCGTAGCACCCCTGATAAGCCTCTGCCCACTTGTCGGCAAGCTCGACGATTGCGTCGTAATACTCACCAAGCGCCATATGCTGGGCGAAACTCTTGGTTTGCAGGTGCATGAAATGCGTTACGGTTGCCGAGTGAAAAAGAACACTAACAAACGCCGCCGCCGATTCGTTGTATTTCGACATTTTTCACCCTTTTTCAGCAATATCTTGATGGTATTCGGGATTTTTCATGGTGTCAAGCCCGTAATTTGACCATTTGGGCAATCATGATTTCTACCGTATCTTTCACGCCCTGCACATCTCGAACGATTGCCCTGCACCCCGTCCATTGCAGCGCAAACTTTTGTTGATCCTCAGTCTCCTTACCTTTCGGCCCTTTGACCTCAACTAGCCATGTAACCCCTCCAAAAGCGACGAGAAGGTCAGGCACGCCCTTTCCCATCGCGGCAAGGGATAGCACCGCACAGCCCCGCATTTTGAACTCTGTGACGATTTCCTGATGGTTAGCATCGACTTTAGCGGCGCGTCTCAATGGGATGCCTTCTCGATTGCTTTTGCCGCTTCAATTTCTGCCATGACTTCCGGCCCGGTCTCAATCGTGATCCGCATATCATTGACCAGCAATTCCAAACGTACACCGTCAGAAAGTTCTGTTTCGGTGTAATCGCTTTGCGCTTGACCAAACGCAAGAACAGCCGAACAAATGCCATGCAACACCTCTAAAGCTTCCCGCCCGTTTACCTTCGAAAATTGGCACATAGCTGCTCCGTCTGTTGTAACAATTCTTGCTCTGTCCCGTACCGTTTCTCAAATTCCTTGCGCCAGGGGTGTCGGCTCACAAATTCCGGCGTATTTCTGCCGCTCCTGTGATGCGTCGGACACAGGCATATCACAAACATTTCACCCGCCCGCTTGCTTCCCGACAAAACGTGGTGAATATCCCCATCCGAGCGCACACCGTGGAACAACCTGCAAACGATACACCCCAAGTCTCTGACCTTGGCGTGCCATTGCTGTTCAGCTTTCGTCAAGGGTAACTCCCGCGTGATGAGTTGCTGCCATCAGCCAGTCCAACCATTCAGAGAATCGAGCCTTGGTGTATTTGCTTGTTCGCCTGCCAAGCATAACAACCCCTCCATTTAGCCCCATAGCCAGCCTTGGCGACGTTTCACCCTCGAAGGCGGCTGTCAGCACATCTTTCCACTCCTCGGCGCTCATGCGCGTTTTTGCGCCGTTCACCACCCATATTTTTTGCTTAGCCCAGGCATCAAGGATGGGCCATTGCGCCGCGTTTTGGTCTAGAGTGCGGTCAGTATTCATAGTTCACCGACGTTTTGTTTGTTTGCAGTACCTTCGCGCCGTTCTTTAGGTGAAATTGCCTAGCCATCTCAGTCTTGGGCGACATGGTGATGATTCTAAACTGACCATCTTTTGCGATAATTGCATTAACCAGTTTGCTACCGCATCCCGGCTTGTAAGACCAAATCGAATACAGTATTACCTTCAAGCCAGTATCTTCATGCTTGTGAGTTTGGAACAGTTCGCGCTCAGTTTTGGGGATGTTGTAGCGATGCGCTGTGCAAACAATCGCACCAATCTCTTTGCCTTCGATCCACATATACACATAACGCCCCCATCCAAGTTTGCGCTGCGGGCTAATCTTGGGGCGTACAGGGTCATCGAGCAGGATCGGATCGGGTTGAAGCAATCTGACTAGCATCCGTTCTTCTCCCGCAGCTTGGCTTCAATGTTTTTCCATGTCGTGACCGCGCTAGAGTTCCAGCATTCAGCCGCTTCCTCATCAGTCAGCCCAACCCATTCGCGCTTGGGTTGTGGGTGGGCGTAAAGGGGAGTTGCATCTTCATACGGCGCTTCATACGGCGCAACGTTTCCGCGAATGATTACGTCCCGTCCCTGTGCATTGGTGTATGCCCACGCCACCGGCTCTTGCTTTTCAGCTGCTGCAATGGCTTCTAAAAAAGCAATTTTGCATCGCGCAATTAAGGCTCTTTCTTCTGATACATCATTGCCAAAAACCGCACAATCAAGGGCAAGTTCGTCTGCCACTTCTACTAGCTGCAAAGCTCGCTTCATTGCTTCGCGTTCGTTCATTTTTCAATCCTGTTCAAGTAACGTTCAATTGCATCTTCTTGTGTTTCGCCTTCAACCATGACAATATTCCCGCTTAAATCTGTTCTCACAGGAAAACGTTTAATTAAACCCAAACGTTCCTTGCACTCTTGCAAACCAAATTGTCCAATCATGGCAGCGGAAACATAAACATTAAGCCCGTCTTTGATTCCGATGCAAAGGCTTCCATTTTCCAGCGCCAGCTTCATTGCTTCGATGCTCATTTGCGCACCCATACGCGACACATACGACCGCTCGCGCCTTTCTTCTTACCTTCGGTGTAAGCCAAGTCCAGCCGCTCTAGTTCGCTCATCCTTCGAGCTACTGCGTTGTGGTCTAAGTCTGTGCGGGCGGCTATGTCGTAGATCGTGCCAGGCTGCTCTAATGCTTGCAGGATGATGCCGTGATGATTTGCAGCTAGTTCTGCTGCCTGATCCGCTGCTGCATGACTGGTATCGGGATCGGTGTTGCGTACACGCGGAAACTGCAAGTTGGGAAACCATTTATCTAGCATCATTTTTTTATCCATTCATAGAAAAGGTTGTTTTCTGTTGCCCTAACTTCTACTAACGAAAACTCAGCCGCAAACGCCCTCACTATTGCCGCTGATTCGGGCATAGCTGCTGCCCGTTCTTCTCGCGTCATGTTCTGCACGCGCACCGCTGTTGCTACTCTTTCGCGCCAAGTTACGCGGCCCGTAACCGGAGGCGATATTGCGTCATGTCCTCGCCCGGTCTTGCTGGCACTCCGATCTTGCGACCGTGTTCCATGGTTAGCTGATCGCTTGTCCACCATGCGACTACCTTTTTCTCAGGCATTGAGATTTCATCATCGAATCGCTCGCCATTAAGCCAGGTTGCAGGGTGTGGGATGTATTGCTTGTCCCGTCCTTCAGCCGCCCACATCCGTACATGATTGTCAATCGCCGTCAATGCTTTTTGTTGCTGCTCGGCAGTAAGGCGTGACCATGCTTTGACTGCATCTTTGCGAGCTACTTTTTTGGGGTACTTGGAATAGAACTCGTCGAACATTTTTTTGCCTCCATTTCACGAATGTCCATCGCTGCATCTGCTACACCATGCCAATCTTCTTGCCGAACTTTCAGTAACAAGTATTGCAGCATGATCTCTTTGTCAGTCATAATTTTCCTTAAGCAAACTCAAAGGATGGTTGTTGGAGTCGTTTTTTTTGTAGTTCGGCATAAGCTGGATTTAATTCGCATCCAAGATACTTGCGCCCCAAGTGTTGTGCTACCTGTGCAGTCGTTCCGCTACCCATGAACGGATCAAGAACAACACCACCAATAGGCGCACCAGCAAGGATGCAAGGTTCTATCAGGTCTTGCGGAAATACCGCAAAATGAGCACCCTCGTAAGGCTTGGTAGTAACAATCCATACGCTGCGTTTGTTTTTTGTTTCGTAATGGTTTGTAGTCAAAGCTGCCATTCTTGTTCTGTCGGGTGTGTTGTTTAGTCTTGATTCGTCACGGTTACGGTCACTTGCATCGGTTGTATGCGCTTCTTCCTTGATCGCATCAATGTCGTAGTAATACTTCTGCGACTTGCTCAACAGGAAAATGTATTCATGCGCTTTTGTGCAACGATCCTGCACGCTCTCAGGCATAGGGTTCGGTTTGTGCCAAATTATGTCTTGCCGCAGATACCAACCATCAGCGCGTAATGCAAAAGCCAGCATCCAAGGAATGCCAATTAAATCTTTTTCCTTCAATCCGTCTAGCTTGTTGCCACGCCTTGCACACGTTTGCGGTAAGTCTTGATCGTTGTTGGCAACTGACTGTTTAACCAAGGCTTGACCTTTGCCGGGTCTGTAGTTGTAGTAGCTATCACCAATGTTTAGCCACAAAGTCCCGTTATCTTCCAGCACATCCCACACACATCGAAATACTTCAACCATTGCAGCGATGTATTGTTCCGGCGTTTCCTCTAGCCCGATCTGACCTTCATGCCCGTAGTCACGAAGTCCGTAGTAAGGCGGCGATGTAACACACGTTTGCGCCTTCACGCCTTGACGCGCCCACTCTCGCATCGTTGCTCTACAGTCACCGAATTCTATTAGGTTCATAGCATCTCTTAGTAGTATCTGCTCTTTGGTGAGCGCACGTAGCCTTAGCCTGTGCGCCCTTTAGTAGCTGCTCTCCGGAGCCGCGACACGCGTCAGCCTTTCGGTCAAGGGTGCTAACTTCGCCGCCCTTCTATGCGCTGTTTCAGACCTTAGCCACCAGTTGCGCTTTCCACTCATGCCGCTGTTGCTCTCATTGCCCAGCATGGTGTAGCCCAAAAGAAAAACCCACCTACGGCTGGGCTTCAGACCTCGACGGAAGTGAGCTGACATTACAAGGCTCTCGAACGACGAAGCCCATGCGTAGATGGGTTCATTCGTAATGTCATTTCACGCTTCCGGCGTGGCCCGATCTTTCTCTCGGACAGGGATAGAATGGCATAGTCAAGCCACCTTGTCAACTACTGCTGCGGGACGATCTCAGCCACCATCTGCTCGACGGGGATGTAATCCACAGGATTGACCATCAGCGCCCCGTTTGTGATGACTTGGAGCTTGTATGCCACGCCCTCGGGAATCTGCCCCCGCTTTGCCCATTGGCTGACTGCCTGACTCGTAATGCCCAATGCCTCTGCCAGTTTCCTGCGATTGCCGAAATGCTGCTCTGCCTGCTGAACTTTCATGCTGCCTCCTGTAAGTTAACTTGCAAAGTATCGTATCCTGTGCAAAGCTATCTTGTCAAGCGGCGTTGCATTAGTTAACATTACTTTACAATTTTCCTTTGCAACAAGTGTTGACAATGTGCAATTAGGTAAGTAAAGTCCGTCCTGTAGCACTTGATTGACAACAACAAAGGAGACACAAATGAACTACGCAAACCACATCGGATACAGCGATATCAACCCGTTTGAAGTTGTTCGCGTCATCAGCGACAAAACTCTTGAAATCCGCGCAATGGATGCCGAGCGCGACGAGTCGGTCAAGCTGGACTGGGTTGTCGGCGGCTTCTCCGGCATCTGCATGAACCAGCGCGATCAAAACTGGTTTATCACCAGCAACGAACAAAACCGCGTTGTTCGCATTCGCCTTGGCAAACAAGGATGGAAAGACGCAAACGGTCGTAAATATCAGCTTTCCGATGAGCCGGTTAAATTTTACGACTACAACTTCTAAGACCAAATGGGGGCGCAAGCCCCCGCTAATTGACAACAACAGGAGACACCATGAACCTCTGCAAAGACTGTAAGCACTACAAGAAAAACGCCGACAACATCGAGGCATCCGAATGCACACGCAAGCCGGAATTCTCGCCCATCAGCGGGAGTGTGCTGCCGACCTTCTGCAACATCGAACGCGCTCCTTGGGGAACGTGCAAACACGAAGGCATCCATTGGGCGCGTGCCGAAACCACAACGGCAATTGAATCATGAACGGCGACCGCGCAGTAGCAATTGGCTTCACCATCATTTTTTTACTGATCGTTACGGGGGTACTAGCATGAGCGTCTACACAAAACTGATGCAGGCACGACTGTTCTTGCAAGCCACAAAGCTGAACAAATCAGGCGAAAACAAGTTTGCCGGTTACAAGTATTTCGAGCTAGGCGACTTCCTGCCAACGGTGCAAGAAATCTTTCACAACCTCAAGCTGTGCGGGGTAGTCAGTTACACCGCCGACATTGCTCGCCTGACTATCATCGACACCGAGGACGGATCGCAGCTTGAAATCACCTCGCCTATGGGGTCAGCCGCCCTCAAGGGATGCCACGAAGTCCAAAATATCGGGGCAGTCGAGACTTATCAGCGCCGCTATCTGTGGGTCACGGCGATGGAGATCGTCGAGCATGATGTGCTGGATGCGACTAACGGCAAGGATGCCCCTCAGAAACGCTTAGAAACGCTTGAGACGCATTTGCACGCTATCGCCACATCTCAAGCTGCGGATGCGCTGAAAACCGCCTACACGCTTGCCTACAAGGAAGCCAAGGAAGTCGGCGACACGGATGCAATGGCAAAAATTGTTGCTGCCAAGAACACGCGCAAAACGCACTTGGAGGAAGCATGAAAGTTTTGTCAATGCCGCAGGGCAGTCCCGAATGGCTTGCAGCGCGTGCCGGTAAAGTGACAGCCAGCAGGATCAGCGATGTTATGGCATCCAAGACCACAGCAGCTTATCGGGATTACAGGGCGCAAATTGTGGCTGAGATTCTGACAGGGCAACCGCAAGAATCCGGCTTCACCAATGCTGCAATGCAATGGGGAACTGACCAAGAAAAGTTTGCCCGCGTCGAGTACGAACTCGCTTGCGATTGGACGGTGGACGAAATCGGAATCGTTCTGCATCCGACGATTGAGCGTGGCGCAGCTTCGCCGGATGGGTTGGTATCGACTAATGGCTTAGTGGAAATCAAGTGCCCCAAGACGGCTACGCACCTGCAAACGCTGATCGACAAAAAACAACCTCGCCAGTACGAAAATCAGATGCTGTGGCAAATGGCTTGCACCGGTCGGGAATGGTGCGACTTTGTATCCTACGATCCGCGATTGCCTGAAGATTTGCAATTGTTTGTTCACCGATTCGACCGCGATGAAAAACGCATTGCGGAGATTGAAGCAGCAGTAAAGCAGTTCCTGTCCGAAGTAAATGAAATGATTGACAACATAAGGAAGAAATAATGGCTTACATACCGAAACCTGGCAGCTTCACGCTGTTCAAGAACGCCAAGAAAGAAACCGACAATCACCCTGATTACAGGGGCGATGGTTTGGACATGAACGGCGAACCTGTGTGGGTTAGTGCATGGATTAAAGAGGGCGCTAAAGGCAAGTTCATGTCTTGCAGTATGCAGCACAAAAACAAAGACCAGCCCAAACAAAAGAAAGCTGGCGATATGTCGGACTTAGATAACGACATCCCTTTCTAGTCAACGGGGGAAAGCTGCTGCTGGCATGGGGTTGCGACTACGCGGCCGAGCGCAGTCAGCATAGTGAGTACCCCACCAATTTGAGGAACAACAATGGACTACGATTATTTTGGAAAAATTCGTGAATGGGCAAATGATCGCAACCTCGTCAAAGGTAGCACCCTGCAAGCGCAAGTGGTCAAGCTGCTTGAGGAATCCGGCGAACTTGCTGCTGGCGTTGCTCGCAAAGACATAGATCGCATCGTTGATTCAATTGGCGACATTATGGTCGTGTTGACCATCATTGCCGCGCAGATTGATATGCCAGTCGAAGAATGCCTCGATCTTGTGTGGCAGGAAATCCGTTACCGCAAAGGAAAGATGGTTGACGGCATCTTTGTGAAAGAAAACGACAATGGATGAAGAAGCGCAAACAGCAGCTTGCAGACAATTGCTTGCCAATGTCGTAAGCCTTGCGGTACTTGATGCCTGCCTAAAGCCGGTCAAACGCAAAGGCCCGGAGCGGCATAAGGTAGACGTAGCGCAAGACAAAGCCATCGATGCAATGATGTTTTTAATGGATGGCGCACAGCATTATGTTGAAATGATCGGCATGGATGGCGAACGGTTCAAAAAGCAATTGATTAAATCCATGTATGACGATTCACCAAACTACTTTACCAACACCATCACAGCAGAGCAGCGTCGCAGTTTTAGATTCAATCTTTACTTTTGGCAAAACAACCCTGCACGCCGCAGGTTTTTACCGGAGGATGACGATGAGAATAGCTGACGCAATCAACTGGATGATGACTTACGACGCATTGCAGCCCGATCTGATAGACGTATCGAATTGGAAGCCACACGATCCGCGTCGATACGATGAAAAACGCAAAGGCTGCATTCAATATTTACGGGAGAGAAATCTCTACATCCTTGACGGGCATTTCACTCCTACCAAAGCCTCACACACCGACATAACCGTGATCTTCAACCGCGCTCGCCAGCAACAGGGCGAAACCTTGATACAGGTGGCAAAATGAAAATGCTTTGCTTTGCAGTCATTATGCTTAGCGGCTGTGCATCGCTGCAAACCGCCAGCACTACCGTTCCCGAAGCCGTGTCTAGCTTACAGGTGGAAAAGGAAGTCCCACCGTTGTCCAGGCTGGAAGTTATCAACGGGATTGGCGAGTGCGAAAAAGCCGGAATGCGCCCCGTAGTCATCAGCACAAAGCGCAAGGTCAATAATCAGCTTGTTCCGTCTGTGGTGGATGTAACGTGCCTGCCCAAGCTCTGAAACCCCGCGCCCGTCAGATCATCGCTGCCATGCGGGAAGTCTTAGCCCGCGACCTTGAAATGACTGGCTTCAACATAGCCGCAGTCTTGAATGAAGATGTGGGAACGATTGGCAGTTACTTAAACGGCATGGCAAAGGACGGCTTAGTGTTTCGCATGGGTCTTAGGCTGCAATACAACGGCAAAACACGGACGAAGCATATGCTGTGGCGGCTCAATCACAAACTAATCAGGGAATTGGAAAATGGGTCAACCGCGACGATGGAGGATAAAGGGGCATCCAGCGCAATGCTCCAAGTGCAAAGCAATCAAGGAATCAGACCAGTTCAATTTGACAAAATACGGGACGCTCTCGTCTTGGTGCAAAGAGTGTCACCGCGTGCTGTGCCGTGAAAACTATCACAAGGGGAAAACATGATCTTTTTCGGTGGCTTGTTTATGGTTGCAGTATCGTTTGGCGTGTTCGTGATGTTTGCTGATCCTATCAACGACAAACGCTTGTGGCTTGAGGATGCGTGTGCAGCTATGATGATGATGGGAGTAGGGATTGCGATTATTGGCGCTCTAACTTGGATTGGACAATTTTTATGAAAGACTATTCAGAAAGCATCCTTGAAGTGGACAGGATTCGCAAAGCCATCCACACCGCTGCATTGTCGCAACAATGGTGGAAAGCCGACGCGCTTACCAATGATCTGTTGGTGGCGGTTTCGGAATTGAAAGTCGATCTTTACAAACGCAAAAGGGAAACTGATGGAAAACTATGAGCGTTGCAAGGTTTGTGATGTGGCTTTCAAGACGGGCGACAAGGTTATGTGGTGCAAGGTTAAGACTTGCCCTGAGACTGAACAGCGGGAAATGAGTGAGCAGCAATACCGCTGGATCATGCACAAAAAAGCCGCGCCTCATCAGTTCGACGCTTAACCAATCCTGGCAGAACTTTACCCCCTGCCTTGGTGAATTTCATGAATTCAGCCGCAGCAGCTTCATAATCCCGGCGCAGCACCTTTTGACGGAGGGTGCTGCGCTGTAGTGTTCCCAAACCAAGATTAAAAGCAAAACAGACAAGAGCATCGAATTTAGATTGAGTAAGCTCGCCGCAATACTGGGTAACGCCGCGCTCAAATCGTTCAAGATCGCTTGCAAGAATTGCATCCACTTCCTCCTTGCTCCACACCCGATTGTCTGCGGGATGTAAGTCTACTTTCAACCGGTCAGCCATCGTCAGCTTAGCGTGATCGGGATACATGACATGGCCTACCCCAACCGTCCACAAGTTAGCCGGGCATCGGTAAGGCTTATATCTTACGCCCTCATGGTGTGCAATCATCTTGATGCACAGCGGCGAGACTTTCATCGCTTGAATGCCTGCCCGCCAAAGTAAAAAGCAATGATGCTACTGAAAATGATCTGCGAATCATCATCCCAAAGGTTATTCAGCGCCACATCAAACGCCACGCCCGTTTTGAAGGCGTACAAAAAGCCAAACACATCCACAAACACCAGCAGTAAAAACATCCCATAGGCGATGCCAGGACGCACCATAGCGCGAGCATTGATTACCCATTGACTTGCACCTTTGGCGCTCTCAGTATCGTGCTGTAGCAACGCCACCTTCTCGGTTACGGCTATCTGCTGCGATTGGACGGCCAATTCCTCAGTCCGGCTTTGCGCCTGCACCTTGATCTGCTCAGTCTTAATTTCCTCGATTTGCTTCTCAATCTCAAAACCGGCTTTCCTAAGTTCCAATTCCCGTTCAATTTGCATCTGCGCTAGAGCGAGTTCGTGTTTCTTATCGGCGCGGTCTTGGAAAAATGACAAGATAGACGGCAACCCGCCCATGAGGAATGACAGCGAACTAGAGATAAGAGATAGCATTTCAGCCCCTAAAGTAAATGGCAACACCAACCGTGATGCAGCCAATCAATACGAATACGACAATCCCCGCCATCATCAGCAATTCTTCTTGCTCTTGTTTCTTCCTAGCGGCGCGGTCTTTAGCTAACCTGGCTTTGCGGATAGCTTCCCTAGCGGCTTCATCTTGCTCGCCAACGATGCGTTGCCGCTCGGCGCACAGTTCGTGATACAGGTCTAGCTCGCCCTTGAGCGTGAACATATCGCGCAGTTCTTGCTCAAACTCGCGCATCTGCTTGCGCTGCATGACAATGGTGAAAGCCTGTGACAGCGCCGATTCATGCTGTTCGGCTTCCTTTGGATCGTCAGGCTTTGGTGCTGCCTTTGCCGCTTCGACTTGCTTGGCGGCTTTTTCTATCTGACCTTGGGCAGTAAAGAATTGGGAAAGCTCTCCGTAACAATCACGGATTTCCTTGCCCATATTGATCGCCTCTTTGACGAAGGCGACCGAAGTCTTAGCTACAGCAAACGCTGCTCCAATCGTTACGGGGTCGATCATTCATTTAGCCCCCTGTTTTTGTTACCAAGTGCAGCAACAAAAGAATGATAGCGCCAGCGCAGGCAATACCGATGCTTTCTATGCGCTTGATCCGAAGGATGGTTTCTTTCCATCGCTCCGCGCAAACGGCTTCATGCGCTAGGAATTTTGCCGATAGGTCATCCATTGGCCTCTACCCATGATTGAGAATCTTCATCCCACCCGTAGACCTTGCCATCAGTCGGCATCGGAATTGGGGCTTCCCACCAGCAAGCATCATTCAGCACCCAAGACGCAAATGGCTTCGGAGGAATGAAAGCATCGCGCTGTTCGTCGTAGGTGTAACCGATTCCCGCATAGTTTTTTCGGATTCGTCCATTGTATGAAGTGCGTTTGCAAACCTGTTGACGAATCTCACCATAGAATAATTCCCAATCATGCGTTAAATCCGTTTCATCTTTGCCCACGATGACTTCGGTCACAATGTTATTTTCATCAAGAAAAGCATAATGTGCCATGTGCGCCTCAAGCAAAAGTTGCTGTGCCTGTGCCAGCCGTCACAGTCGTTGTTTTGTAGCCGCCGCTTGATGCCGTAGAACCCGTCAAGCCGCCGCTCAGAGTAATCGTCAATGTGTCAGGGTATTTGATAACAACAACACCCGAACCGCCGCTGCCGCCGTTTCTGAAACCACCATCATAGCCGCCGCCGCCGCCCCCGCCCCCGGTGTTGGCAGTTCCATTGTTGCCTGGCCCGTTGGTCGTTGCTCCACCGCCGCCCGTTCCTGCTGTGCCTGGACTGTAATTTCTAGTGTCCGAACCACCACCGCCGCCGCCAGCATAAGTGCTGCCTGTAATTGTGGAAGTGCTGCCATTGCCACCGCTGCCCGCACCGCCTGCACCGCCCGATGTGCCAACAGCCGACGCACCACCGCCGCCACCTTGTTGAATCGTGCCGCTTTTAAGGCCGGTGTTTGCGCCACCGTTATTGCCTTGACTTGGGCTAGTTGAAGGCGTGTTTCCAGCACCACCTGCGCCGTTTGTGGTCGGACTGTCACCATACGCGCCGCCGCCACCAGAGCCGCCATCCCCGCCGTTGGCAATAGCCGCGCTCGTTCCGGAAGCATACGAACCGCCGCCACCACCGCCCGCCGATGTGATGGTATTGAATACAGAATTAGAGCCTGATCCAGCGCGAAGGCTTGCGCCGTTCGTTGTGCCGCCTGCTCCTACTGTTACTGTGTAAGCAATGCCAGCGAGCAATGATTGCGATAGCAGTTCTCTGAATCCACCCGCACCACCACCGCCGCCAGTATTGCCGCCAGCACCACCTCCAGCCACTACCAATACATCAGCCGAAAAAGACCTCGCGCCCCCTGCCAACAAAAAATTTTTAGCTGCGAACATTAGGGTGTATATCCTTGAGCGATGCTGCCGTACCAGTTCGTTCCGTCAGCGATGAAGGTCAGAATGTCCATTTTTCCGGCTGTTGCGGTAATCGTCGGAGCGCCAGCAGTTCCCCACTTCACGCCGGTAAACGTAGCAGTACCGTTACCAGTTGAAGCTGCTTGTTTGAGCAACAAGACAAAAGACTTACCAGCGGTTGCTGTGGGCATCGTGAACGTGCAAGCCGTCGAAGCGGTAAGCGTCGCGGTTTGAACCGTGCCATTTGTCAAAGCGATAGTGTTGGACGATGTAACCGTACCAATCGCAACCACGCTTTCGACGTAGTTAGTAACGGTCGGATTGTTGACGGTTGGGCTAGTGTCCAGCACCATCTTGCCTGTGCCCGTAACCGCGTTAGTTAGCGTCACGCCGCCATAGGTCAGAGTCCCGCCGATCGTCTCGTTGCCTGAGACATTTAGATTCGTGAAGCTGTTACCGTTCAGCAGTTGGAATCGAGTGCCATCGTATTCAATCAGCACCACTTGACCAGCCACCATGTCGCCAGCCACTAGCGCAGTTGATCCGGTGCGAGTGATAGACTTTGAACCTACGCCGTCAATGTTGATCGTTACCGCGCCGGTGTTGGTGTTGGCAACCACAAATGAAAATTGATTGCCAGCAGCATAAGCCGTTAACGCAGGGGTCAATGATCCGGTAAGCGTGTCAGTACCCGTCACCGTGATGAGCTTGTCCGTCCCGCCTTGAATCTGCGAGTACCGAGCGGCATCCGTTCCAACCGTTGCAGCACCAAGACCTGTGATCTTGAATCCCGCCATCGGGATGTTGTTGGTAACAGTCGTTTGCCCGTCCTTAGTGATTGCGGTACTAAGTCCGTTCGCAAGGTCAGCCGTCAGCGAGTTAAACGCTGTCGAGCTAATAACTGTGCCTGCAACGACAGGTTGCCCCGCCGTGTTGATCTGAAAAGTCCCCGAACCGTTGTAGCTCATTGTTGCGCTCCCTGTTGTTGCCACCGCTGAAGTTGTTGTGCAAGCCTTGCAGCATCTATTGGCGAAATTGGTGAGTTAGGTGCTTGTTGCCGTAATTGATCCGCTAACTTTGCTGCCCGACCTGTTGCATAAGTCATTTCTCCAATTGCCCGTGGAGACGCTAAAGCTAATCCAGGCAAATACATTGGATTGGTAAATGCTTGATTTGCGCCTGCTAGTGCCGATCCAATACCTTGCAAACTTCTTGGGGTAGGTGAACTTAATGCCTGTCCTGCAAGTTGCGGATATAAATTTTCTGCTCCTTGCGCTTCTAGCATTCTGCCTAATTCTTCACGTCTACCATAGTTGGTGTTTGCATTGTTTCGCATAATGGATTGCAGCTTGCGAACTTGCGTATCCACATTAGCGCGCGGATTCATTGATAGCGTTTTTTCAACTTCGCGCAATAAATCACTAGCCAGTTGATAATCTTTCATTACATTGGCATAGTCCGGCGCTTGCTTAACAATTTGATTTTTTATTTCGTTGTAAACTTTTTGCGCTGCTGCGTGCGATGGCGTGCCAGGCGCACTTGAATCGACAATATCGCCAATTGATCGTTTAAGAGCATCCAATCCTTCAGCGGTATGAAATTCCGCAGGGTTTGAATTACGCCATTCGCTTACTTTGTCGTTAATTTTTTGCCATGTGTCAGCGGCACTTTCGTCGATTACTTTTCCTTTAAATGTGCCAAGTTTTTTGGTGTCTGCAACTGCGGTTTCTATAGGGTTGAAATCAAGAACTGTCACATCTTTTGTTACATTCCCCATGCCTTGACGATACTGTGACGCACGTTCAGCCCGCATACGTTCAATCGCAGGCTTGACTGTTTCTATAACTTCATTGACGGGCGCTGTGCCACGCATTTGCGAAGTAAACGCCGCTCCACGTTCGCCGCCTTGTTTGCCAGCTTGAAATGCCTCATTGATTGCCGTTGATCCTGCGCCTGTAGTAAACCCCAAGACCGGCGCAACTGCTTTGCTTGACGCTTGACCTGCTCGCAAAGCCAGCACTAACGGATCAATCGCTGCGCCCGCTCTTGTAGCAGCTTGTCCTGCCGCTGCCATGCCAGGCACACGCGATGCAATTGCACCGCCACCACTTAACACACCAGCAACATCACTAGCCACACCCGCAGGATCAGTTGCTAATGTGTTCTTTAATGCTTCTTCGCTGCCATAGCGTTCTCTAAGCATTCCACCCGCTGCATTTGCAGCATTGACAGCGCGTTGCTGTGCTTGTGGATTGTTCTCAAAACGGTTGATGAAGTTTGCTATTGGAGCAGGTGTAATGTTTCGCAATGTACCTGCTGCAATGTCTGCTGCCCCGCTCAATGTTTGAACGGGGCTGGTAACAGCTTCAGCAAAATTGCTTAACACGCTTCCGACGCTTCGAGGCAAATTTTTCAATGCTTGACCGGGAACATCTGCCCATGACATTTGCGGCTTCGGTTCAACAGGTTGTGCGTCTGCTCCCGTAACTAATACATAACCTTCGGGCAGTTTGGTCTGTTCTACAAGTTCAAATCCCGGTGGCAAAGGCATTTATCTTGCTCCTTGTACGGGTTGCCAAGTTTGCCCGCCATCGGTCGACATGATTTCTTGACCAGTAGAAGGATTTCTTGCTCGCATGGTTTGTTGCGCTTGCTGTCCTTGTGCTTTTGGCAACTCAATTTTTGGCTGTTTGTATACGGTTGCCAAATTGGTGTTTTGCCTATCAATGATGTTTCTCATTGTTTCAACTTGTTTGATCATTGCATCCGTTGAAATTGGCGCAGATGCAATTGCTAATGGGTTGCTAATGATTTGTTCAAGGATTGCTTTATCAGGGCCATTCAACACACCAAGGTTATAAATTTCTTTAGCTTGCAGCAAAGCATTTTGATATGCCGTACCAATTCTCGCGCGTTGATCAGGCTGCAAAGCTGTTGTTACAGTAAACCCTTTCAATTCATTTTGATATTTATTAAGCGCATCCGTCATGTTAAGCAATGCAGATGCTTGTTTTGAATAGGCTTCCGGCGCTTGTCGTGGTGCGCCCGCTAATTGCGTTCCTTGAGCGGTTGTAACCGGAGCAGATGTAGCGTCTCTAGGATTAACAGCCACATAGCCGCCCTCTGATTGCACTATCTGCGGAGTTGGGTTTTGCGCTTGCCATTTCCGCAAATTGAACTCTTGGATATTTAAGCCCAATTGTTGCGCTTGTTGTTTTGCTTGCTGTTGTTGTGCAGCAGAAAGGTTATAAAATGCTCGGTCAGCAAGTGCTTGTTGTTGAGCAAGCGATGCGAAAGTATCGGGCGAAACAGTTCTTTCAATTGAAGCATTGTTTTGCTCGTATCCTGTACGAGGAATCATTGAGCCACCAATGTTAATGTATTCTGTTTTAGCGCCTACTTCACCACCAAGACGGAAAGTAGCAACTGGATCGGGTGCATTTATATCGACAAAACCAACACGTTTGCCACCTGATGCTGTTGGCAGTTCTACTTTTTCCCACTTCACTTCTTTGGGCTTAACCATTTGTGCAAGCAACGCACCGCCAGCAGATTGCACCATCGGGTTAATTGATCCCATTGACATTTCAAGAGCTCGGGCAAGGTCAGGGCCAACAGCAGCACGCGCAGGCACACCTCGCTGCGCTGGAACTGTCAGTTCCGGCATTTGTCCCATATCCATCGTTGCGCGTTGCTGCACGTTTACATCATTCAACAGGCGAGGATTGTCCTCAATGTCAATTGCGGTCGGAATAAATTTTTGTTCCGGCACGCCCTCAGTCCCTTCGACAGCGGGAGTGCCACGCAAAGCCCGCATAAATTGCGTGCCTTCTTCTGCGGATTGCGTGCGGTACTTTTCGCCCAATGCTTTCTGCTCTTGCAGAATGTCGCGTTGCGTCTTGCCAGCCATATACCCTTGCAAAACCTTCGCAAGCCCCGTAAGCGGCGAAGTCCTCGCCTGTATGCCGCCGTAGCTAAATGTTTCGGCGGGCTGGAAAGCCTGTTGTTGCATGATCTCAGCCATGCGCTGCCGACGCGCCATATCAGCCAATTCAGCTTGGTATGGGCTTTGCAATGTAAAATTTATTGCTTGATTTTCAGCCATTTTTTATGCCACCCCGCCAAATAAACCTTTGATTGCTGTCGGATTGTATGCGTATGCACCAAGACCTGCGCCTAGCAAACTTCCAAGGCCCGACATATTTGCATTTTGCTGCGCTGCATTGATGCCGTATTGAGTCAAAGCATTTTGGTTTGCAGCTTGAGCGCCAGCAAAGATCGGGGCGGGTGCAACTTGTGCAGGCTGATAGCCTTGGAACTGCGGCATCTGAATTTGCGAACCGGACAGCAACCCAGTAATTTCGTTTAACGGGCCTTGACGCTCTGCAAGCTGTCTTTGTCTTTCTTGCAAATCCGCTGCATTTTGCGCCGACATTTGCGCTTGCTGTTCGTTGAATCCTTGCGCCCGCGCTCCGGTGTCAAGGCTAATACCCTGCAAAGCCGCTTGGCTCAATAGATCGTTGCGGTTTTGCGCTGCTTGCGTTTGTGCCGTCCTGTAAGCCTCTGATCCTGGCGTAATGCCCTGATTGGCAAGCTGATTTTCCATCGCGGCTTGTTGGCGTTGCAGTTGCGGCTCTAACCGCGCCATAATCGCTTGCTGCCCCGTCATTCCTGCATTGACCGGCATTTGCGCGAGATTGGACAAATCAAGACGGGTTTGCAGCGGGCCTGCTGCCGTTCCGCTTGGAGTAAACGGCTTGTTCAGCACATCTTGTGCGGTTGTCGCGCCCGTTTCGCCCAATCTTGCCAATAGCTGCTGCACCCTTTGCTGAGTGTCAAAAGTTGTTTGCGCCGTTGGCGTAAATGTTTGTTTGACTGTCGGCTGGTTAGTAGTCGGATCAAATGTGACAAGCTGCGTTCCAGCGGGTGTGTATATATTTGGGTTGTTGATGTAACCCTGTTTGATCGCTGTTTCTACGTTAGCCGCGCCTTGCGCTTTAGCTGCCGCAGTTGGGTCATAAGTTTGAACAGGGGTGGATTGTTGCCCGCCGCCAAATATCGTTTCGACAAGTTTAGCCATGAACTTTCTCCAATTCCTGACGCATCCACTTTTGAGCGTCTTTTTTCATCAATCCATAAATGCACACATCGCCATTTTCATGTGCATTACGCATAACGCCTTCCAACTTAAAACCCATGTGATTCGCAAATCGCCGTGACTTTTTGTTGCTCTTGAGGATCGTTCCTGTAATTCGCTTGCATTGCAACTGCTCAAACGCATAACGCACAATTGCATCCATGAAACCCCTGCTAATTCGTTCAGCAGCAATGTGCATCAAAATGTTCGGATGTTGGTAGCAATCAAACACCACACCAGCCACTAATTCCTCATTGCTGTTAAGCAATCCGATTGCAGAGTAGTTCTGCCATTCCTCGGTTTGCCCTTGCTTGCTTGCCACATAGCGCCCAATAAGTTCTTTCGGCTCGGTAATGATCTTCATATACCAGCCCAACCCGTTTGATACACCACGTCAGTCGATGCCCATTCAATCTGAATGCCGCTACTGGCGCTTTTTAGCTGAATTGCGCCGCAGTACCCAATGCCGGTGATGCCTTGCCAGTTGTTTGTGATCGTCGAATCCGATCCCCACACGCCAACATCCCACAAGGATGTGCCCCAAGTTGCATAGGTCTGAGGGCTAAACGACAGCGCCGCCGTGGTGTCTTGAATGTCAAAATCGACGTTCATGCCGACAAAAATGCCCGGTTGCCCGTTGGTAAAAAGGCTAGGTCTTGCGCGAGTGAAATACTTCTTAACGCCGCGAGAACCGTAGTAATTAAACGCTTGCAGCGTATTGGCAGGGATGTTTGCAGCGTTGTCTTGGTAATCTAATGTCCATGCTTTGCCAACGAAGCCATTTCCGCCGAAGTAAGGATCATCGTTGTAGATTTCCCAACAATTAGCATTCCAACCGGTAAAGTTGCACCATGCTTTTGTGATGTTGTTCATGACATACTGTTGTTGCTGCGATCCTTCGGACACCGGCACATTGACGAACAGCGCATTGTTTTTTGCGTTGTAAAGAATCTGCCAACCAAAGTTGTTTTGGTAAGTCCTAGTCGCTTGTGCAAACGCGCCTTGAATCTTGTCTGATAACGCAATCCTCGGATCAAGCCGCGAACTCTGCACAGCAGAAGCAAGGGGGTAAAGACCGTCAAGCGTGAGGATCAACAGATCGCCCGAATACTTGAACATACACCGCTTGCCAATTGGCGTGCCTAGCTTCCATACGCCAATCAGCGCCCATGTCGATGCGCTTGCAGGGTCTGTGCCTCGATACGCAACGATCTCGCCTGTGCTGGTCACAAACACTAAATTGTCATCAGCACCATAGCCAGCATCAATCGTCCACGTTCCTACGGAAACAAGGTAGCCACCGAACCGACAGATAGAACTTAGGTCTAACTGTTCAGCAGCACCGCCGATGGAGGAAGTCGGGAGATACCATGCCTTGAGGGTGTTTTTCTCAATGAACCAAACGCGGTTTTTGAACAGAGTCACATCGTCGAGCGAAGTCGTTGTAACGCCCGTAATTGCGGGAGTCGATGCGCCTGTAATCGAAGTCCACGTTGTGCCGTTGTAAAGCAGGGGAGCGTCTACCCCGTTGGCGCAATACATATAAGAGCCGCCAGGGGTTGAAACGTTGACGTACTCCCACCGGCTGTTAGTCAGTCCTGAGACAGCAGCAGCGCCAACAGCACCGCCTGCGGTTACGTCGTAAATTTTGCCACCAGCAACCGCAAACAATTTTTCGGATGCACCGCCGGAATAATTAAACAGGCTTTCGACTTGTCCTGTAATGCCCGTTGCAAATTGCTGATAGCCGCCCCGCAAGTTGACGCTTGATACCGTCGGGAACATATTGGTTAGCTGGACAGCATCCGTCGGTTCCATGTTTGCCAAGGAATCGCGGGCATTCCAGCCACCAATAGGCGCAGGCAAGGAAGCGACTTGCGCCGCTGTGCCTTGGATCATCATCCGACGGCGTGCGCTCGTTGCCATCAGTTTGTTCCGTAGCCGCTATCGGGAATGTTGTCGTAGCCGATGAGAACTGTGCCAGGACGCGGAGCAAGGGACAAGTTAGCGGAGGACATATCCAGCGCCTTCGCTGCTTCCAACTCGGTCAGATAGTTACGCATCATCGCTGTGGTATCAAAGCCTTTAGCCTCAAAATACTTTAGCTTTGTAGCGTTGACCATCAGCCGGTCGGGATAGATACAGGTGTCGGTGTCGGCAGTAAATGAATTCTTGACAGTCCCATCCGCAGCTTGCGCCCATCCTTTGCTGCGGTACTCAAAGCCAAGGTATTCAGCCGTAGACATACCGGGCCAAATCTGAAAGTACGCACCAAGCAAACGCCAACGGATACGCGGGCCGGTTGAGATATAGCCCGACAGCAACCATTCCCATTGCTGTGCATCTTCAGGCCCAAGCATTTCCCAATGTTTGGATTTATCCCACATCGTGCGCGGGACGAGGCTTTCGTAATCGCTCGGGAGCGAATACTTGATTTTTTGAAAGTAAGCAGTAGCACCAGCGGCACTTGCAGCAAAGTCCTGATTGACTGTGACTTGCGTACCTGAGTCAACCGAAACGATGTAGGTGTTCTGATTGATGCCTGTGCCTTGAACCTGATACGTCGTATCAAGCCCCGCAGTCGATGCCATCGTGATCGTGCGGGCTGCGGTCGTCCAAGTGCCTGTGGTGGTTATGTATTGCGTATAAAACGCGTGCGGTTTAGTCAATTCCCGCCAAGCGTGACGGCGCAGAAACTCGTATCCGTTCGCGTTCATTAACGCGAGAATTTGAATTACGTCCTGATTCGTGTTGCCTGCTACGCTTGTCGGGGTTGCAACGCCAAGCTCGTTAGTTACTTGCTGCACTAACTCCAGCATCGTTGTCGTTGACATTCTCTTTCCTCGGTCGGCCAGGTTTGCGCTGCTCCAATAGCATCGCCATCTGCGCCTCAAGTTCTCTCAGTTTTGCGCGGGTTTCTTCCAACTCACCGCTAGAAACCTTTTGATTCTTGTTCAGCAAGTAATTCCGCGCACGTTCGCGCAATCCTACGCCACCCATGCCAATCCGTTGCAGCTGATTATCGCTTGCCGTGGCGACTTGTTCAACCGTCTGAAACTTGAGAATCTGCAACTCAGCCAGTTGGTTGTCGCTCAGTTCGTCGGGGCGGTCTTGAAACCAATCTTTCAGCGGCACGCCAATAACCGGGCCATCACCGCTTTGCATCTGAAAATGCAGCCATTGACGGGGAAACCGTTCTTTGTGGTCATCCCGCACCGGCTGGTCAATAATTGTGGTTTTGTCTCCTGGCACTACAATTCGCACAAACGGTTTTCCCTTGTAGGGGTCTTTTTCACAGTTGTAAAACTCAACATAAAGCTGCGAATCTGCATTGTTAATATCTGAATCGAGTGCCATAACGTTCTCCTGTGGGGATTAGGTTTTCGTGCCGTTGATGCTGTACCACATATTGTTACTGACTGCGAAAAAAATGCTTGTATGGTCTTTGCTGATACTTGCCGAAGTTGTCTGATTGATCGTAGTAGTTGATTCGTACGGGTAGACCTTGAGCGTGCTTGCACCGCTGTTCGCAATGTAAATCACCTCCCCCATTTCTGTCGGGGGAAGTTTTACGCCTGTTCCCGATGCCACCGTGTCCACCGAATTGAACACGCTTACCAATTGCGTTGCGTCGGTTCTTGTCGATCCCGCGGCTGTGATTTCGTCTTTGCCATCCCCGCAAATTGAAACGGTGGATAATTGACTAACACCCGAACCAAGAACCCGCGAAGGTATGCTCATTTGAATCCTAAAACGCGCAAATCTCGCTGCGGAATATGAAAAAAAGGTTCTTCAAATCGCACATTCTGAAAACCTGCTTCGGTCAACAACGCACCGATTTCAGCTTTAGAGTAACACCAATGATGCCGCATCGTATCAGGTTCGGGCATTCCGAACAATGCTCGCCCAATCAAGTCATCATGCCGATAGCCCGCATTCCACAAGGCAATCACATTATCAAGACACGGCATCTCAAGCGATAACTGACCGCCTGGCTTCAGCACCCGCCGCCATTCCTGTAAGGTTTGTTTCACCTTCAGGCGTTCGATATGCTCAAACAGGTGGATAGCGGAAATCTCATCGGCATGGTCATCCGGCAAGTCAAGTTTCGTTACATCGGACAGCAAATCCTGATCCCCGACGCAATCGACGTTGATCCAGCCAGGCCATGATCGATCCCCCGCCCCTAAATGGAGTCGAATAGCGTATCCCATGCCGCTCCAATCTGTTCGGGGGAATAGTGCATTTGAATGTATCGCTGTCCTTCGCGTACCAAATCGTTCAATTCATGCCTGTAGGCTTGCGAAAACTGCAATCCACCCTTGACTGGCCCAAGGTAACAAAAGTGCCTAAATTCCTTGTTTATAACAATCTTACTCGCGATTACAAAGCAACCCGCCATGACTGCGTTAATGAGTCGATTGGGGCTTTTGTAGGTTTCCTCGGCATTCGGTAACAAAACAATGTTGCTTTGGTGCAGCAGTTGTTCTTGTGCGCTGTTCGACCACGGCACGCAATCAATCAGGTCATTTTTCCCTGTGCAGTAGGTTATATCGTACTTTTTCAACATTTGTTGATAAGGCAAGATTTCTTTCAGATTGCTCTGATGCCCCATCCACAAAAATTTATTGCCGTCTGCGTGCGGTTGACCTCGGTTTTCCCACGAATCGGGGATTACTTGGGCATCCCTTTCCGCATGGCGGCGAATTCGTCGCGCCATTTCCGGAGTCGGACACACAACTGCATCAGCTTCTCGAGCCATTTCTTCATAAAGTTTCCCTAACTGTGGATGCTCAAAATGGTCATCGCAAATATCGACCACCATTTTTACGCCTTGCCCCTTCATGTGATGGAACAGCATTGCATCATCGGGGTGCGGCTTTGCAAAGACGGCTATATCCGCGCCTTGAGCATTCAGCCTTGATTTGTGTTTGCAATACGCCGAGGGCAGTTGCGCCCTCAATCGGTAGGATGCCATCTCAGCACCCCCGCGATGCAGCCAGGTTACGCTGCGAGCTTCCATGCGCTCCTAACCCGCAGGATTTCGGCTATCAGCCCGTCTCCCCGCGCTTCGATTGTAATGTCCGGCATCACGCTAAATACCAGTTGGAACTCGTTTGCCTGCTGCGCCATCGCCATGTTGCTTACAAACTTCTTGCGATGCGGCGCTTCACCGACATAAATTTCAATTGTCTGACCAGCTTTCTCACCCGTAAAGCGTTTCGTCCCATCCTCGCGGATGCAAGAGTCATAGCCGTACAGGATGAACTTGCGAAAGCCGAGCAAGTAACCGATGTTGATAGCCCGCAAGCCGGAAGTCGTTCCACCGCCTACTGCAAGCCTTTTGCCTATTGCCTCGCATTCAGCGTCTTGCGACCACGAATGCCAAAGCAGCACATTTTTGTCAGCAAGCCAGTCAAACATCACCGGCGGGCATCGGGATGCCACCATGTAAACCGTGTGATCGTTCTTTTTCTGAATGCAGTTAGTCCTGTCTCGTGGGTCAAGATCAACCCACAAATCAGGTTTTATGCCGTTGTCGCATAGGAAATCGTGTGCGCCCTTGATAGCGCAGATCGTCCTGCCCTGTTCGCGTTGCTGTCGTATCTCATCAACGAACTCAGGCATTGATGGGCCGCTCCCGACCAGCACAAGTGTTCCATCGTGCCGAGCGGGAGCGGGTTGTAGCTCCGGAAGTCCCCGCGCAAGCGCAGAGCGGATGTAAGCCGAATTTTCGTCGGGCGTACCAGCAGCCCGCACAGAGATTTCCAGTTTATTCATTAAGTACCTGCAACACCCGAAGCGATATGCGGATAACCAGCAATGCAGGTAACCGCAGTCGCGTTGGAAATTGAAGTGGTAGCCACAAGGCCAAACACCGCGCCACCCGAAACAACAGCGTCATCCAGCACGCCGGCAGTTGCGGTAGTGTAGAGCGGGACGTTCGGGGCGCAGTTAGCAGCCAAATTGACTTGCACCTTGCCGCCCAGTTGCACCCAACCGTAATAGCCCGAAGCAATCGAAGTCTGAGCGAAACCAATCCGCTTGCAAGTTGCTGCGAGCGTCGTGGTCATCATCTGCGCCTTTTGCGTGTCATAAACGGCGACAGCAGCATAGGCAGAGATTTCAGACAGAGCTTGGACGTACACGGCTTGACCGCCGTCGGAAGTGTTGACCACCGTACCAGTCGTGAATTGCGAAGTCTGATCCACGTTGGTCAGGGTAACGCCTGCGGTATTACTTACGCTGAAAGTAGGCATTTTCGTTTCTCCTATTAAGCAATCAGCACGCCGCAGAACTGCGGGCCGCTGCTAGTCAAGTTACCGGCCCAACCAATCAGCTTAACGATTGCATCTTGGTTGACTGCTTGGCGCTCGCCACCAATCGGAACAAAGTTCCGGTCAGCGTGCGGACGGAACATCAGGTACTTGGTGTTCAAGAAGAACATATGGTTAGCGGTAGCGGAAGAACCGATACCACCATCCAGCACCACGTCCGAAGCCATACCAGCGCCAAAGTATTTCAGCGAGGCAAAGCCAGCACCGGCCATCGACGAACCGCTATCGGTAATCCGCTGGATCGCTTGCAGCGATTGCAGATACAGACGATAGTAGTTGTTGTCAGCCACGATCAGATCAGGCTTGTCCGTTCCACGAATCAACTGAACAGCGACTGCATCCATGTATTGCTGGATGTTGGACGCCGAAACCGCAGCCGAACCGTTGCTAAGACCGGAGTACGACACCGAGCGCCAAAACGACCAAGTAGCACGATCAATGCCGCCGTAAGTGCCCGAACTCGGAGCATCAGGCACAGCAGCGCCCAAGCCGGTCAGGTTCTTACCAGCGTTACCAGTACCGTCAAGATACAGGTCACCGCTGATACGGTTAGCCAGTTGCGCCTCAGCAACGCTCATACGACCGTCCAGCAGGTCGATGATCGCCTCTTTGCCGCTGTTCTGAATCATCTCGAGGCCGCTGATCGAAACTGCCGAAGCGTATTGGGTGATCGAGAACTGCGCCGCAGAGATCGGGCTGTTTTGGGACACGTTCAGCACTTCATAGCCGCTATAGCTATTGGTGTTGTTGGTGGCGCTGTCGTTATACATAATCTCTTGCAAGATTACGTTACCGCCTGAGAAGGTCTTGACGTTTCCGCGTTCTTTCAGTCGGCGCAGCAGGGCGTTGTTGTTTGTCCTTTTTGTTCATGTCCTCGGCTCTTTATCCGAAGCTCCTGCATGTTTTATTCCATGCAGAGCAGACTATCTCATCGTAAGTTTTTCGCTTGCTTGGTGGCGCTAATTTTTGCACCGTGGCCTTTCGGCTTTCCAAGCTGCGCCAATCTACGTTTTAAGTTGCTTTTCGCGCTAGGACGGTAACCATTGGCTACTCGTGCCGCCGCTGCCTTTTTTGGAGCATCCGCAGGGGGTCTAAACGATAGTTCATTTTCGTTTAGCAACAAATCTTGCACCCTGTAATGCTTCATCCAAGACAATTCACGCTCGCGCTTTTCAATCACGGATACATCTGCTGGCATTGTTTCTAATACTTTCATTTGAAACAAACCAGCGTGATCGTTCCACGCTTCTTGCAACCGTTTAGAAGTGTGTTTACCGGATTTCAACAGGCTGCGATGCTCGCGCATCCGCTTACCTATCTTGCCCGATGTGCAGCCTACATAAGCCGCGCCGGTACTTGCATCTTCTAATCCGTAGATCGTCACCATTTGGGATTCCCCTCTTTGGTTAATACTTACGCTCCGCGCTCGTGGGACTTGACTTCCGTCGCATCCTAGTCGTTACACCTTCCGCAACCCTTGGTTATCCTTTGCGGCTTGGCTCGGTGTTGGCATCTCAGCTTTTCACCGAATTCACGGAGTTTTATAACGTCTATATGTTAAACGTTATCAGCAAGCTCACCGCTACGGCTTTGGATGTTAGTAGCGATAATGTCGCTGATAGAACTATTGGCAAATGCCATGGTTTTCTCCTATCAGGTTTTTAGAGTCGATCTGCCATGCTGTCGAATTGTTCGGCAAGCAGGGATCGGCGATCTTGCGCTTTGGTAGCCGTTGTCGCGCCGGGTGCGGCACTTCTGACACTAACCGCTGCCGCTCTAGCCTTCTTCGCAGCTTGATTCGCTACGACCTTTTGCTGAGTCTCAACTTGGGCTTGTCGGCTCTGTTGAACTTGCTGATAAAGGTTGTCGTCTAGGCGTAATGCTTTTTCATACGCATCCTCTAATGTCGTTGCTACACCGCTTTGCAGCAAACTAATCATTGTCGGACGCGCTTCTTCAAAATGCTCAGCCCGCATAGCGAAACTGTCAATCTCGCTTAGCAAAGACTGGTTCTGCACTTGCTCTTGTTGCTCTTTCCAACTCAACACCTCGCCCCGAACTCGATTCAGTTCCTGCTGAAGTGCTGAAATATTGGGATCAACCATCTGTTGTGGCAGTTGGCTCATGTCACCCAAATTCACACCGTACTGCTGCGCGAGTCGCATAAAAAGTTGTTGCTTTTGCTGCGGATCGCTATACCGTAATGCGTGATCTGCTTCCATCAAGGCTTTGACAGCCTTCGGTGCATCCATCCCCAAGCCGCGGATTGTCTCCATGTAGGGGTTCAAGACCTCGTTAAACTGGTCTGCTATGCGGGCTTTTTCCATCAGGGGCTGTACCCCTGCTTTCATTTGTTCTTCGCGCTGCCAGGCGTATTCTTTCATCCTGTCATCAGCGGTTTGCCAAACGTCGTGATAATCTTTCTTCCACGAAGCCGGTGGGCGTTTCCAAACGGGTTCTTCTACAGGCTCTTGCGCCTGCTGCATCATTGTCTGCTCGGGCTCTTTCGCTGCAAACTTGCCTTGCTCGTCGCGGGGCACATCCTCGCGGACAGGTTCGGGGGCGCTTTCGACTTGCTCAAACTGTTCCAGCAACTTTTCTCTGCGGGTATCTTCAACTGGTGCAATTGCGTTTAGATCGCTCATTTATCTCTCCCTGTGGGGGTTACGGGTAAATCGTGCGTCATCGCGCAGTTTGTTTAACATCTTGTTTGCATCTGCGTGAGTCATGTTTGCCAGTTGCGCCCGCAATACTTCTTTGCGGTTATCCTTCACCGGAGCAACTTTCGTTTCCATCTTTTCGTTGCCGACTTCAATGCAGCCATGCGCTTGCAGGTGTTCCCTGTGGCGGCTGCGGCTGGTAATCATTGATCCGTCAATCATGGACTGATAAGGCTGAATGTCGGGCATTACATGGTGCAAGGGAGTCGGTTGGTACTCGCCAACTTCTATTGCTTCACCATCAACATAAATCCAGCGTTTTTTCATAGAAGTAACAGAATTTCCTCATCGTCCGTTTCGATATGCTGATTCCATATTTGTTCAGCATTCTTAAGATCGGCAATCAATTTATCAAAATTAAGATTGCTTGTCAAAATCTGTTGCTTGGTTATGTATTTCAGCGGTTCGACGACTTCGGGGATATCTTCTTTACCTTCAACAATTCTTTCATACAAGGCAAGAACTTCTTTGCGACGCTCCTCTCGAACCGCTTTTTCTCTTGCAAAGCGATCTTTCAGTTTGTCGCCGTCATGGGTATCAATATCGACAATTACGGGAACAAAGTCCCATGTCGCATCATCCCATGTGCCGGTGTCCCATCCTCCGTTCATACAGCGATTTCAACGCCTATTGCCTTGCCATCAGGCCCGCGAATGATGCGTTTCGGCGCATTTAGCGTTTGGATCATTGAGGCGATATTGTCCATCGTTGCATTCGCCTTGTTTGCCATGTCCTCGTGCAAATTAGCGACTTGCTGCACAGCAGCAACGACGTTATCTCCAAGCTCGGCAGTCATGCGTTCGGAAGCCGCATTTGCAGCCTGTAGCAATTGCAAATCTTGCCCAGGATTGGCACTAATGCGTGCAACGGTAACTTTTGTTGCTGCGTCAAGTTCGGTTTTCCAGCGGTTGTATTGTTCTTCCATTTCCGCTTTCTGACGCTCAAACTCCATTTTCTGAGCATCCATCTGAGCACGCATCTGCTCGATTTCGATTTCGCGCTGCGCTTTTGCCTGCTCAAGTTGCAATTTAGCCTGCTCGACCTGCATATTTGCCTGCATCTTGGCCTGTTCAAGCTGCCCTTCTGCTTGCATTTTCGCCTGTTGCAATTGCTGTTCAGCCTGCATTTTGAGCATTTCGGGGTTTTGCTGCGGTTGCGGCGGCGGTCTGTTGACGATTTGGTTTATGCCTTGGTCGATTGCACCTTCCAACTGACGCGCACCCTTGAACGAGGCAACCATAAATTTCATCGTCTCGCCAATCATGGGCACAAGTTCCGGTGCTTGCGTACCCAGCGGCAAGGCTTCGCGCAAGAATGCGCCCAATGCAGAGATAAACTCAGCCCGATCCCGCTTCATTTGCTGCTCGTCAAGCTGAACAAGTGAGTCAGCAGCAACTTCGATGCGGAAATTGCGTAGCGGTTTGTCTTTCAGCAACGCCAACGCTTGCGGGACAAGCTGTTGATCTTGTGGTTCAAGCTGATCCGCTGCCGCGTACATGAGAATCGTTTCGGGCTGGAACTTGGTGCAAATAACCTGCGCCTTGAGCCTGAGAAGCCCCGTAGCGAACAGCGCCACATCCTCCTGCATTGAGCGCAGCCGGATAGAGGCGTATTGCCCCTTAATTTGCTGTGCTGTAGCCGTCTCAGACGCAAAGGATGATCCTCGGATAATGTCCGAAAGACCTGTGATTTCGTAGATTTGGTTCTTAATCTCAGTCCGCGCCTGATAGCACTGAATCAGGGTCTGAGCAATCATGTCAATCGGCAGAAAGTCAATCGCGCCCTTCAAGCCGCCTTTCTCACCAAACGCCAGCCAGGTGTCGACCGGCAACAAGGCGTTATTCTCGCCCTCAGTCATCAGTCGCTGCAATGCGGGCTGTGAAGCGTCATACACGCCCCTAACACGCAAAGCCTTGACGAGTCCATCAATCCTATCGGACAAAATATCAAGCTCGTTAGCCTGATCCTGATACAGCACAAAGTCAGGAACAGGAACAAGGGTGTCGCTCGTCATCGTCGCAAACAACGGTTTCGGGCAGGGGAAGAATCCTTCTAACTCTAGCGGGTCGTCGCGCTCGTCAATGATGTTAGGCATCGACTTGCTGAACCAGTAAACCTTCCCCGTTTCCTTGTCCCAGTATTCGCAAATTTTCGCGCGAGTGTGTTCCTTGGTGCTTTGCCCGTACTGTTTGAGGGTGTCAGGGCCAGCATCAAAAGGAATTTTGCTGCCGACTTCCTCACCGAAACGCTCAATCAGTGCTTCGCGGGTCATGTATACCCAACGCCAAACAGCGGTTACTTCCTCCCATGTACGCGCAACTGCATGGCCGAAGTCTTTCCAGTGAACATAGTCAACGGGAGCGCATTCGTACTCGATCTGCTCCATCGGTTCTTCACCGGCTAACGCTTGGTTTCCGGTTTCCGGCTCGTCTATGTCCTCGGTGACTTCTAGCCCGTCCTCGGGCATATCAATCGCTTGAACGTGCGGCTCATAACGCACCCAAGACGTGCCACGCCCGCCAAGGAAGCGATCCTCGACGCAATGCTTCATCGTGCTGCGAAAGTCGGGGTAATGCTCAATCTCGTAATCCAGCGCCCGCTCAATCAGCAACGAGGCTACTCGTCCCACTTGGTCGTTGTCGCCAAAGCGACGCGATACGTCTGCTTTTGGTAGACGCGCATAGACCGCAGGAATCAACGTCTGGACGTTAGACCATAGGATGTTGAACTTGGCAGTCTCGTTTGTGTTTTGACTGCGGTTGTCGTCCCGATAACGCTTGATAATTTTCTGTGCGCGGGCTTCCCACTTCTTGAAGTCGTTATCGTAGGCTGCAACGTTATGCAGCAGTTTCTGCAAACCTGTGCTTTGTTCTTCGCTCATTTATTTTTTTCCTTGGCTAACAAGTCAGGTGCTGCTACGCCCATCGCTGCGGCTGTTGCGGCGTTTCTGCGGAATGGGTCAAAAGCGGCAAAGCGGGAACGTAATAAATCTGAATCTTGAATGGATGTAACCGTATTTTTTTGAGATTTATAAAGTTTTTCCATATAGTCTTTTGCTTCTGCAAATTGATTTCCAGTAACATTTGACCAAGTTTCATTTGGAGTTATTCCGTATTTTTCTTTTAAATATTCTTTAGCTCTAAAAATATGACTATTTGGGCCTAAATCTTTCACATTTTTAATTTCAACGCCTTTTAATCCTAAAAGGTCTTTAGCAATAATTCCAAGTTCATCGGTTGATGTTGCTGAGTTTTTGTCTAACTCCATATCAGCTAAAGAGTATCGTTTTTTTCCCGCTTTGGCGGCAAGTGTATTTGTATCTATATCAGCCCAATTTCTTCCTTTTGCATTGACTGACAACAACCCTTCTTTTTTTAAAAGTAATGGAAGGATATTTCCTTCTCCAGATCCACTGAAATAAGTTTCTGCTACTAATGGATTGTCAGTAACAAAAACACCAGCACCAGCGGTTTTACCTTTTCCAGCAACATTCATTGCTTGTATATCTGCATTTGTTCCGTGATAAACATTATTTAGAAACCCCATTGCTTGTGCCCGTTGCTCTGCCGTGTTGTTAGGCGGCAAACCTAGACCACCACGCTCTACAGGCAACGCTGCACGCTGTTGGGCAAGGCGCAATGCTTCGTCTTGCGGTGCACTAAATGCGCGTTTAATAGGCGCGGCTGTTGACGCAGCTTCCATTGCCCTATCAACATTTCTTTGCTGCACATCTTCGGGAACGCCAAACACCGAACCACGCCAAAACTTTGTACGGGCTAGATCGTTCACAGCATTGACAGGCTCTGCTGATCCGTAGCTTGAACCTGTGCCCAACGCTTTCAATGCGCCAATCAACCTGCTCGGCACTTTGGCAAGTTCTTGCGCCATCGTTGGCGGTGCAGCCGTAGCGCCCTGATACGCTAGCGCCGCCGCTATGCGCTCTTGGTCAGTCACGATTACGCTCCGAGATCGCTCTTGCCTTCGCGCGGGCATCCTCTTTACTGGATGCGCCCCACGCCTTTAAAGCTAACGCCAATCGAGTAGGTTTACCGTTTTTTTCCATCGGGCCAGGCATATTGCCCATGCGAGCAAGAAAAGACGCGCGACGCGGGTTATCGCCAGCCTTGACGGGAGGCTTTAGCGTGCCGCCAGTCTCCGCGTGATAGCTCGCCCGTCCCTTGGCGTTCAAGCCGCCCTCGGGGTTTTTACCCTCGCTACGCGTCCATGCTGCGCTCATTTGTTCTCCGGTTTCACAGTCTTCGCAGATTCGCGGAAAGCCTTCGCGGTCGGCGCACCGGGATCGCCAGGCTTGCGCATCTTCTCGCCTGATCCATGCTTAATCCGTTCCTGCTTGGCTAGGATGTTGGCATAAAGCCCCGGTTTGTTCATCATGCTGAGAAGATTCCAACAGCAATGACAGTCGCGCCTGCGCCGGTCGTGATTTTCCACGGGCCGGTAGCAGCAGCCATATTCATTTCGACGCTATAAACGCCAGGCACTAGCGTAGCCGAACCCGTCAACAGCGGAATGGAAGTCGATCCATCCAGCACCGTCACGGTTGCAGTCGCCACGGTGTTGACGCTGATAATCAGCCTGTGCAGATAGTCGCCTTTAGCGCCCGTACCGCCCAACACTTGCGCGGTTTGCGATGCTGCAACAGTCTCATACGCATATGCGTACGGGTTAGAAACGCCACTCATATTCTTGCTCCTTTAGGTTTAACAGTTGACCACATATCGTTAAGGGTAACTGTGTTTTGCGGGCCTACCATCAGAGGCTTCTCTCTGTCCGGCGCTCTGACTACCGGCTCTTGCTTCCAAGCTATCGCCATCATACGAAAAGCATCTGCGGGATGGCTAGTCCAATCGTGTCTCGGGGTCTGTCTGAATGCCTTCTTGTCCTCGTCATACTCGCGTTGATACTGCTTCAATGCCTCGATGCCCTCGTAACATTTGTTGTCAAACCAAGTGATCGGGAGCATCTTCCTTACTGCCTGAATGCCGTCTTGGATCGACAGATCAGGAACGATAGCCAGCGAGGAAATGCCCAAGTGCGCCCCAAGCTGCTCAATGATGGACTTGCCGCCGCTGGCAAGGGTTTTGGCTTTTGCGTCGTGCGGGAGCCAATGCTTACCATAGCGATAACCTCGGCTCTCAATAACCTGCGCGAGTTCTTCAATGTTTGCGCCCGATACCGAGTAATGGTCGATAACATGGATTTCTCCCCGCAAGACTTGATACCACCAAATCGCCGTATCGTCCCGATAGCCCAAGTCCCACGCGGTATGCACTGGCACGCTCGGGTCAACATCAATGCTTGTTACACGCCCTTGTTGCTCGAGTTCTCTAAATTCTGTGCCGTAAAAAGCTCCGAGGATTGCAGCTTCGAATGAGCATTCGTACTCCTGCAAGTACTGATCCTCGGACAATTGCGCCCTGGCTGCTGCAAGCTCGGATGGAGGAAGCAGCCCCGACGAAGAAGCGGGCAGACGCAGCAGGAACCATTCGTGAGGGGAACGAATGGCGTTTTCATAAATCGACCAGAACTGGTTTTTACCCTTGGGCGTACCACCAAACACCGCCCACCCCTGCTTGTCAGACAATGCCGGACGGATAACGTTGCCCCAAACGCTCGGTTTGAAGTCGCCATACTCGTCCATGTAGATACCGTCAAAGCCAAGACCGCGCATCGCGTCGGCATTGTCAGCACCAAACAGCCTAACCTTCGCCAAGTTCATCAGCGTAACTGTTAGTTCAGCCTCGTTGCTATCGAGGATGATCGGCGCAGCAAAGGTCTTGAGATAGTCCCAAACCACCGACTTCGCCTGGCTTCGGTACGGAGCAATGTAGCCGAACAGCGGGAAAGTTGACCTACAAGTAGCCGCTGCCCTGATTACGTCATTGATAGCCGCTACTGTCTTGCCTGCGCGTCGATGAGCGACTAAACAGCCCCATCGCTGCGTGCGGGCATGGAAGGGGAGGAAAGCCCGTCTCGGCGCATAGGGAAGGATTATTTGGGATCGGCCCATCGGATTATCATCTCCTGTGGCCCGCCCTCATCACCTACGTTTTCAGTC
>Ga0255173_1000092_pt1 | contig 33539 bp, 45 predicted proteins | sample Atl_Atl_RepA_8d_FD_183175 | JGI IMG/M metagenome (GOLD analysis project Ga0255173, IMG submission 183175) | Freshwater microbial communities from Altamaha River, Georgia, United States - Atl_Atl_RepA_8d | ecosystem: Environmental > Aquatic > Freshwater > River | place: USA: Georgia | collected...
GCGCGTGTCCCGCGAGGACATCTGCGCCGCGTTTGGCGTGGACCCGCGAATGGTCGGTATCGCCTCCGCGTCGAGTGACGGAGGGCTGTCTGGCGTCCAGTATGCCGAGGCTCGGGCGCGGCTCGTCCAGCATACGATCGAGCCGATGTTCTCCGCGTTGGAGGACGAACTGAACCATTGGCTCGCGCCCGAGTTTGGCGACGTGTGGATCACCTACGACCACGACAAGCTCCGCGACCTCGTTGAGAACGACACCGAGACCTCGACCCGCATCCGGGCCGAGTACGATATGGGCCTCCGCACGTGGGAGGAGAGTCGGTCGGCCATCAAGCTGTCGCCGCTCCCGGAGCCGACGGACAGCATCCTCAAGACCGCTGGCAAGGACTTGATTCCGGCAGCGGTGGCGGTCATCGACCCCTCCACCATCCTCGACCAGCCCCCGGCGACTGACAACGAGACGCCGATGGTCGGTGGGGACACGAACGCGCCCAAGCAAATCGCCGCCGAGTCGGTAGATGACGTGCCCGGAGAAGGGGCCACGCCGGACGTGGTGGAGCCGCCGACGCGCCGCATTGATCGCGTTCAGGTCCGTGCCTACTTCGAGGACGCACTTGACGGCGACCAGATTGAGCAGTTGGTCGAATTGCTGGAAGCCCTTGTTGAGAAGGAACTCCCGCCGCAGACGGTCAAGGCTGCGCTGTTGGCCGCGTTCCCTAACGTGGACCCCGAACTGATTGACGAGATGGTGGCGGGGCTTGAAGGCTTCGAGGTGCCCGAGGAAGAGCCGGAAGCCCCGGAGATGCCGGAGATGCCCGAGGATACCACCGAGGAGTCTCGGGCCGCTGGCGTGACGAACTTCCCGAACGATGGCGACGATAAGGCTGTCTCGCTTCGGTCATCGCAATGGGCGCAGTTCCCGGTCGATGAGGCCGAGGACTTGAAGGAGAACTGGCCCGAGATTTGGCGAAAGGGTGGCAACGTCAAGGGCAACGAGCAGTTCCGCAAGCTGGCCCCAATCGCCAAGCGTGGCGGGAAGCCGGACGGACTGGCCGAGGAGAACGCCATTCGCCTCCGCGAGGCGTGGGTTGCTCGGCACCGGGGTGACTTCCAGTTGGCCGGAGTGATTGCACAGGTCAAGTGGCTTGCCGTTGGGGATCGCGGCCTCTCGCATATGCGAAAGGTTATCCGCGAGGCCAAGGCCGCGCTGGAAACGAAGTCGGCCCGCAGCCAGCCGATAACGGGCGGCGAGATGACGCCGACGATGGACCCGCAGATTGACCCCGCGCTCGACCGCAAGCGGGCTATCTGGGAGCGGGCGATGCAGGAACTCGACCGCACCGAGCAGACCTATCGGGCGACCGCCGAGGCCCTGTTCCGCGCCGAGCGGCCCAAGATGACCAAGTCCATCGCGTCCGCTGGCGACTTCGCGACTGCCCGCGCTCGGGTGCTTGACGCCTATCGCACGGGTGGCGAGATGGATGCCGCGTGGCAGGAGTCATTTACGCCGCTGGTCGCCAAGAGCTATTCGTTCGGGGCGACCGAGGTGGCTGGCAGCGGGGCCGACTTGAAGGCCGATGTGCAGGAGTCAGGCCTGACCGAGCGGTCGGTGGCGACGGTGCGCGAGGCGATCCGTAAGCGCACGGCGCGGCTGGCCGAGCTAATCGGTGACACGACGGCCCGTGAGGTGATGGCGGTGATTGAGGCGTCCGAGCGGGCTGGCCTGACCGTGACGGAGACCTCGCGACTGGTCGGCCGTGCGGTCTATGGCGAAAAGCGGGTGACCACGCGTTCGACGGCGATTGCCCGTACCGAGTCGGCTGGTGCGCTCTCGCAGGGATCGTGGGACCAAGCGAAGGAGATGGGCGACCTCTATCGCTCGAAGGAGTGGCTGGCGTTCTCCGACGCCGAGACCCGCGAGACGCATACCGCGTGTATGGCGCAGGGACGCATCGGAATCAACGATGTGTTTACCAATGGCCTGATGTATCCGCTCGATCCGAGTGGTCCGGCTGATGAAGTCATCAACTGCCGGTGCGTGTTAGCTTACTCGGATGAGCCGGTGTAGTTCCTTTTTCACCATACCAACCCACCCAACGTATGACCTCCATCGAGTTCACGAAGGACGAAGCCACCGCCCTGCTTCAGCTGCTCGACATCGCCGTCAAGTCTGGCGGTCTCAATGTGGCCGAAGTGGTGACCGCGCTGGCGCGGAAGATTGCCCCCGCCGCGCAGACCCAGCCGGATATTGCCCCCAAGGAGTAACCAATGTCGAAGCCCGTCCGCGAGAAGCTGTGGCACCTGACCGACGCGACCCTCGAGGTTCGCGCCGAATCCGACCTGCCGCCGGGAATCGCCGGACGGGTGTCTGGGGTCGCGCTGACCTATGAGGTCGTCGATTCCTACGGCACGATGTTCTCGCGCAAGTGCGCCAAGCGGTCCATCGACGGGCGCGTGGCCGCTCGGAAGGTGCCGCTGCTGATGGATCACGAGCGGACCTCCAAGGCGCACGTCGGCGTCATTACGTCAATGACCGATGCCGGAGACGCCCTCGTGATGACCGCTGACGTGTTCGACACCGCCGAGGGTCGGGCGGCGTTGGAGTACGTCAAGGCGGTGCTTGCCTCTGGTGCCTCGACGGGGTTCTCCATCGGGTTCATCCCTCGGGCCTCCGAGATGGTGACCATCGACGGCAAGCCGGTCGAGCGGTTCACCGAGATTGAGTTGCGCGAAGTGTCAATCACCCCGATGCCCGCTGTGCCGGGGGCCGAGATTGCGTCGGCCCGGAACGAGGCATCGTCCCCTGTCGAGGAGGTCGTGGCCGAGCGCACGGACACCGACCTGCTCACGCTGGCCGCTCGCGTCGCTTTGGATGCGCTTTCCGAAGCCGATCGCCACGCGGTGTTGTCCCGCTACCTGCCCGAGACGCGCTCCGAGACGGCTACCCCGGTCGCCCCTGTGGTCACCGAGACGCCCACCTCGACTGCGTCCACGGTTCGGTATGCCACGTTGGAGGAACGCGCCACGGCGGTGCGTTCGACCTTTACTCTCTGAAACAAGGAATACAAACAATGAAGTCCCCGCTGGTTTCCAAGAATCGCGCCGCGAACGAGCTTCGCGAGCAGGCGCACAAGCTCCGTGGCGAGCTGATGGACCCCTCGATGCAGTTCTCTGCCGAGGAAGTGGAGAAGCGTACGGCTGACATCCGCGCCCTTGAGATGCGGGCCGCTGCCGCCGCCGAGTTTACCGGCGACGCCGAGATCGCCCGTCAGGGTGGCGATGAGGGCCTCGTCCGCGTGGACGCTGGTGCCGATCGCGGCGAGTTTGCCGGGATGAAGGACGCGCAGGACGAGGTGCGGAAGGAGCTTGCCAAGGGCTTCAAGAACGTCGGTGCGTTCATCCGCGCCGTCGCCAAGGGTCCGGCCAACCAGAAGGAGGCCGATACCCTCCGTCGCGTTGACCTGATGACCCGCACCATCACCGGCTCGACCAACGGCGGCGAGTACCTGCTCCCGCTGACGCAGGTGCCGGAGATCTTCTCGACCTCGAACATTCAGCCGGGCCTGTTCCAGTACGCCCGCCGCTACAACGTTCCGGGCCGGTCGCTCCGCATCCCGTACCTCATTCAGGACGAGGGCACCACGGTCCTCAACCGCCCGATGGCCGGTAAGATTGCCAACGTGACCATCGTGGGCGAGGGCGAGACCAAGCCCAGCCGTGAGCCGTCGTTCGGCCAGCGCGTCCTCACGATGTACAAGTACGCCGCCATCACGGAGTTCGGTGACGAGCTTCTGGGCGACGACTTCACCGGCGAGCTTCCGTCCGAGGTCACCTCGGCGGTGGGCGGGCAGGTGGTCAATAAGATCAACGAAGACATCACTATTGACGGCACGGGGTCGTCCCAGCCGCTCGGCGCGTTCAACACGAACAACGGTGCGCTTATCAAGGTGCCCCGCGCCACGGCCTCGACGTTCACCGCTGCGGATGCGTTCAAGATGTACGAGTCGCATACGCACGGCCCGAACTCGGTCTGGATGATCAGCCGCAAGGTGCTGGCCCAGCTGTTCGCGATGCAGACCACGAATAACACGATGGTGACCTTCCTCCCGAACCTTCGGGACAAGGCCCCGGCGACCCTTCTCGGTCTCCCGGTCATCGTGTCCGACCTGCTTCCCGCGCTCGGCACCGAGGGCGATGTGGCCCTTGTCAACGGCGACTTCTACGCGATGGGCCTCCGTCAGGCCCTCACGGTCGAGTCGTCGATTCACTACAAGTTCGTCAACGACATCACCACGTACCGCTTCGTGGCTCGCGCCGGTGGCATCCCGCTCCCGACCAGCACGTACGCGTACAAGGTTGATGGTTCGGGCAACAAGGTGAACCCGCACTCGCCGTTCGTGGTGCTGGATGAGCCGGCGGCGTAAGCCTGCTGGTGAGGGTGAGGTCGTGGGGGGGACGCCCCCCACGGCTTCGTCCGTCCCGGTCACGCTGATTGCCAACTGCTACATCGGTGGCGTTCGGCGGTTTACCGGGGACGTGGTGGAAGTCGAGGCTGGGTTGGTGCCAGTCTTGAAACACAAGCGTGTGATTGACGATCCTGACAACCCGCTGCCCTCGGAGTTCGCGTGGCTCTCCCGACCGTAACCGACCTCAAGAGTTACCTCCGCATTGAGTCGAACGCGGAGAACACGCTCCTCGCCGCCCTGCTTGCTCGGGCACAGGCGCAGGTGGAGTTGTGGATTGACTGCCCCATCACGGCAGTCTCGCAGACCTACATTGACCAATGCGACAACGACGCGGATCATCCCGTCGTGTCGATGGTGTTTCCCCGTCGCCCAATCACCAACGTCAGCATTGTGGACGTGGACGGGGTGACGGTTTCGACGGACGAATATTGGGTGATGGAGTCCACCGGGGTGATTTACTCCGAGGCGACCTACAGCTTCAGCAACCCGCGCTATACCATCACCGCTGACTGCGGCCTGTCGCTGTCCCAGCACTACACGCTGTGGGAGCCGGTCATTAGCCAATGCATCCTCGATTTGGCGGCTGACCTATACCAGAAGCGGACGCCGAACGCGGCCTCGGAAACCGGCGCGGCCACGAGCATCACGTGGGACGTGTCGCGGGATACCGCCGCCCGTGTCCTCAAGACGCTGCGGGCGTTGAAGCTGCCGGTGGGTCTCTGATGTACGTCGCCCCCGGCCTCCTCGATCGCCGCATCGGGTTCTACACGCGCTCGGACGACGGGGCCGATGGGTTCCAGCGTCCGCTCTACACCAAAACTGGGGTGTATTGGGGGCGCATCGACGCCACCGCGAACGCCTTTACAGTGGCTGGTGCGCCGCAGGGCCATACGGACAGCCGCACCACGTTGATGGCGACGGTGGCCGATTACGTCCCGGTGGACCCGTTTGGCGTGGTCAAAGAGGAAGGCGCGTCGGTGATTTATTTTGTGCGAAGTGTGGTGCCGGTGCGCCAGTTGATGTGCAAGCAGTTGATGTTGGAGGAAGTGGACCCGACGGCCTATGCCGAGTTTATCGCGTCCGATCCTGACGCGGTGGCTGACGGGGTGCATCTGGTGGACGCGGCCAGCGCGTTCACAACTGGCTTTGACGAGGGATACGACTGATGGCCGAGACCCCGAAGGTTCTTTCCGCGCTGCTCGCGCAGTTGCCGGACAACACGACTGGCCTGATTAGCCCAGAGGACATCCGGGACGTGGTCGTGAGTCTGTTCCCGAGTCGCGGCCAGTTGGACCTGACCGCCTCGGCGCAGACCACGTTTGCGGCCACGAACACGTGGTACAAGCTCGCCGGTACGACCGCGCTCGATACGTCGCTCGGTCAGGACGGGTTCAGTCAGGCATCGAACAACGAACTGCGGGCGACCAAGGCTGTCAATCAGGTGTTGCTGGTCACGGCAAACGTTGAGTTGGTCTGTGGGTCCAACAACAAGACATTCGGCCTGACGTTTGCCAAGAACGGGACCGCCATTACGGGGATTCACGTCTCGGCTATCCTGTCCAACTCGAACAATGGGTATGGATTCTCGGTGACTGGTCTTATCCCGACGGCGGCCAACGATACCATTTCCGTCTATGTGCGGAACGAAACGGACACGACGGCGGTCACGGCAACCAGCCTGACGCTTTCGGCGGTGGGGTTCATTCGATGATCCACGGCCTTGATGCGCGGCAGATGTGTGGTCAGGATATTCGGTCACGTGGTGTCTGGCCGTCCGATTCGTCGCGTCTTGAGGCATTTGTGGGCCAGCACGGGGGCATTGTGGAGGCGTACCCGATTGGCAACGTCGGCGTGGCCCTGCGCTGGATTGACGGCGAGCGCAGCGTGACGCGCTCCGGGCCGACCTTTGCGGACGCCTTGCAGAGCCTTCAGGCCAGCTTGACGGGGGCCGCGTGAGCGTCAAGGTCACCGATATGTCGCCGCAGTTCCTGAAGGCGTACCGGGACGCGTCGCGGAAGGCGTTGGACGCCGCCGCCAACGTGTACGAGGGCAACCTCAAGCGGCGGTTTATGAAGGGCTACTACACGAGTCAGGCGTTCCGCTCGACCGCCCAGATCGTCCAGCACGTGCAGCGAGAAGAGCCGATGTTCACGGGCAACGGCTGGTCCAGTAAGGTCGGCATTCCCGACGGCATCCCGGCGGTCGCCAAGGCCAAGCGCGGCAAGAAGGTCAGCAAGTCGGCGACTCCTCGGACGATGGTTGGCAAGATTGCGCTGGCGTGGGAGATGGGGCACCACAACCTGTTCTCGCGCAAATGGGAGCGGGTCGAGATTTTCAAGCCGGTCGCAATAGAGTCAGCAAAGCAGATGGTTGACACGTACAACCGCGTCCTGAATCGGTTCCTTGAGCGTGGGAGGGCTGTCAAGTGACCCTGCCGAAATACGTGGTGCCGTCGAGCTTGACGTTGCCGTCCACGGCCTCGACAACGCAAATCTACGGCACCCTGCGGAAGCACCTGATTGACTACGTCTCGCCGTCCACGGACACGCTGGCGGGCTTTGTTGGGACGCGCATTTGGGTCAGGGCGGCCCCGGCTGACCCCGTGTTTCCGTACCTGACGCTCCGGCTCGACCGCACCAGCCTTCCAGCGTACAACGGCTACCGCGAGACCGCCATCCTTGAGGTGCAGGGGGTTGGCAAGCCGGACAGCCAGTTGCCGCTTGTCGAGTCCGCGATGGACATTGTGGATCAGGCGATGACTTCGTTGACGGCGCGGTCCTCTGGTCTGATTGTTGGCCGGGGACGGACGCGGCAGACGGTTCCGCAGTTGACGGACCCCGCCGATAGCTCGGTTGTGGCGGTAGTTGCCAACTACGAGTTGTACCTGTGGCCTGTTGTTCTCACTTCTCGCGCTTAACTTTCCCGTGTACCACCTCCATCCGTAGGATACCCCAATGACTGCACCGCTGACTGGCTTTTCCACCACGTTCCCAGATGACGTTGTCATCGACTCCGGCGTCCTGTACGCCGGGGCCAACAAGTTTGGCGCGTTCGCCGGGGGCCTGAAGTTTGATCCGGGTCTGACGTACCGCAACATCGACTTTGACGGCAAGCGGTCGCCCGTCAAGCTCCTTGACCGCAAGATGACGCAGATGCCGAAGATTTCCGGCACCGTCATTCAGCTTTCGACGACCAACGTCACCCAGATTGAGCCGGGGGCCGATGGCGCGACGGGGTCCGTGGCGATTCTCGCCGCCGGTGGCTGGTCTGGCGCGAGCGTGTCCTACGCTCCGCAGCGGGCCGGAAACCTCCTCGTGGCTGGCGACTACCTGACCGACGTGCGGGCCATCTGGCTTCGCGGCAACGGGAAGTTCGTGCAGGTGTTCCTCAAGTCTGCCCTGTGCACCAAGTACGACATCACCTCGCAGGATGGGGCCGAGATCGCCATCGCCATCGAGATTGAGGCGAGGCTCGATACCAGCGTGACCGGCTACACCAACGTCGGTGACGCCCCGTACCGCATCGAGTATCTGGACGCCGTCTGATGACCATCCTCGATCTTGACGCCCTGACAAACCCGAGCCGCCTTCCGCGAGTGAAGCTGTTCGGGCGCGAGATTGTCGTGAAGCCGCTGACCGGGGCCTCGGCCCATCGCATCGCCGCCCTGCAATCCGTCGAGGATAATGGGGAGGCGATGCTTGGTGCGCTCCTTGACATTATCAAGGGGTCGTGCCCGGAGTTGACGGCAGAAGAGATTGCCAGCTTGTCCGTGGATCAGGTGGCTGCGCTGGTGCAGTTGAGCCGTGGGCAGGTGGTTGAGGTTGAGGCGTTGCTTGCGGAGCGGTCGGAAAAAAACTGACCGAGGCGGCGGGAGCTTCGGCCTCCGTCGCGGTACGCTGGGACGCGGAGCAGTACATCCGGCGGGTGGTGGTCGAGACGGCCACCTGCACGGGTCGCGGGGTTGAGGCGGTTGCTGGAGAGTCGTTCGCGTTGACGCTGTGGACGTGGGCCGAGTTGCGGACGATGGAGCGCGAGGCATCGGTTAGGCGGCTGGGCGATCGCACCGATTTGGCAGGGATGATCGCCGTCGCGTTCCATCAGCCGCAGGACTTGCAGAAGATGGAGATGCGGTACCTCAAAGCGGCGGGTGCGTTGTCGCAGATGTTCGACCAGACGCGGGAGCGACTGACCGCGCTGTCTCAACGGATGGAACAGGCCCTCGCCAAGGCCGAACACAAGGAGTAAGGGATGCGAGTATTCTCCGTTGAGATGCTGGTCAAGGAAGAAGGCGCGGCGGTCGTTCAAGCCGCGCTTGGGCGTCTGCGGAAGGAAGCCGCTGCGACCGCCACCGACCTGAAAGCCACGACGCAGTCCGTGACGCAGACTGGGCGGGCGATGCAGGATGCTGGTCAGGCCACGGAAATCAGCGGTTCAAGAGCGGCCAAGGCAGCGATTGGGTTTGCGGCTGTTGGCAACTCGATGGCTCGCACGGGATCGCTCACGGCTGATGCCGGAACGCGCATTGTTGAGGCAGGTTCGCAGATTGCAATGATGTTTGGTCCAACGGGCTTGGCGGTTGGTGCTGTCCTCGGATTCGCGGTTGCGGCGGCTACCTCGTTTAGCAGGGCCAGAGACGAAGCCAAAAAGTTGGCCGAGGAGACGCAGAAGGCATTGCGCTCAATGGTCCTCGGCGGTGACATCGCCGGAATCAATAAAGAACTGCGAGATGTGCAGCAGGGTATTCTGGACCTGACCAGCGGTGAGTTTGTTGGTGGTCTGGACGACCTGCGCGAAACGTATGCGCGGCTGAAGAAACAGCTTGACGAGTTTGTCATCACCGAGCGTGGGCATCTCGGTGCTGGACAGAATGCGGTGTACGTGGCGTCCGCGCAGGAACGCGCCTACAATCAGTTGACCGTGCAGGTGTCCAGCCTTGCGTCCCAGATTGCCAATTTGGAGGCCAAGGAGCGCAGTCTCCTCCGGGCGCGTCAGTTGGCTGGGCGTTTTGAGGCAGGAGCGGAGATTGGTGCCGGATCGCCGCTCGCCGGTGGTCGCCTTCGTCAGTTACCCGGAGGGGGTGCTGGCGCGGGCGGTATTGGGCGGCGTCCTACCGAGACCGCCGAGCAGATGCGGAAGCGCATTCCAGAGGCAATCGGGCCGGTTTTATCAGAAGCGCAGCGAGCGGCGGCTGAAGCGGCGATGCAGTTGGAGCAGACGTTGGCGATGAGCATTAGCACCGCGCTGACCACGGGCATTGTGGCGGGTATCGAGAACGCGGTCGCCACAGGTAAAATTGGCGAGGGGTTCAAGGCGTTGTCCGGGACGCTATTGGCTGGTCTTGGTGACGCAATGATTCAGTTCGGGACGCAGAGCGCGGTGTTTGCCAACCTGATGAATAGCATCGTGACAAGTTTGGCGAGCCTGATTCCCGGTGGTGCGCTGACCGCATCCTTGGCGATGATCGGCATCGGCGCGGCCCTGAAGGGGGCGGCGCGTGGGATGTTCGGTGGTGGAAGTCGTGGTGGAGGGTCGGCATCCTCGTTCGTGAGCTTTGGCGGCGGGATGGGAAGCGGTCAGACCACGCAGATTGTGTTTGGTTCGACCTCTGCCACGACCGCCGCTGGGATGACGCCGCGCTCATCCACGAACGTGACTATCATCGGCCCGAACGATCCGACGGCGCAGCGGGCGATGCAGGAGTTGATTACGAAGGCAAATAGCCGTGGGAGGGTGGGCTGATGGCAAGTATCACGTTCAATGACGGCACCTCGGCCACGCTTGATAACGGCACGACGGCCATCGCCAGCGGGGTGGGGTCGCGGTTTGCGGATTGGGTGCCGTTCCAGCGGCCCGTCGGTGCGGCGGCAGTTGCGCTCGGAACCGGGGCGCGGTCGATGTTCACGTTCCGCACAGATTACGGGGCGTCCTTCACGATGAACGACATCCCCAATACGTCGATGGCAACGATGCTCCGCTGTCAGGCGCACCTGCTTGGCGGTGGGACGGTGTCGGTGGCGACTGGCGACAACGCCTCGCGGACCTATGCAACCTGTTGCCTCGCGCCCGATGGTGACGTGACCATCACGCTGACGGACAAGACGGCCCTGCTGTATTCGATGTCGTTCACGCTGATCAACATTGCGGGCAGTCCGTCCGCGATGCTTTGCATTTACGACTGACCAGATAACTGATGCCAGCACAAGCCTATCGCTTACGGATTCGCAACGCGGCCAATACTGCGGACGCGCTGACCTTTACCTCGGTTCGTGGTGGCACAAACCCGTACATCGCCGCGCCACCGAATGGGGATGGGCAGGAAGTGGACCTGCTCACGGGATCGGTGCGCACCGGGGCGTATGTCGTCGAGGTGGTTGACGTAGTCACCGGCTCGGACGCTACTGGCACCCTGCGGGCCATCACCAGCCAGCTATACGACTCGTCGGCGTCAAGCGGCCGTCCGCATCTGCTTTCGCGTCGGGCCTTCGTGGAGGTGTCCACGGATGACGGCGCAACGTGGCCGACCGTCTGGCAAGCGGGCTACCTGACGGGGATTGAGCAGGTTGACGCGGTGCGGTACGCGTTTACGATCTCAGACACGCGCCGTATCGAGACCAGCTATCAGGCGTTTACGTGGTCCACGCTGGCCGAGCAGACCGCGTTCCCGCAGCGTGGGTGCCTGTTTGGTGGGCCGGTCATCAACGGGTTTGGTGGAACGCCGCTCGGTGCTAATCAGGTCGCCATCGACTCGGGCGGCTTTGAGTTCAAGTTCCTCGAAAAGCAGGGCAGCGTCGTCGCGTTGGAGTTTGTCGCCGGATACCTACCGCCGAAGTTTCAGCGCACGACGGTGGTCGGGACGTATATGTGGGACGCGATGCGCGACTTCCTTGAGATGGCGAATAAGGACGCCAGCCTGACGGGGACGAACTTCAACGGCATTAATGACCGCGACACGGTGATGTCGTATCCAATGGTTACGGCGATCATCGAGGACATCTCAACAGGCGTCAAGTGGAACGGCACCATCCGGGGATGGGCCAGTCCCAAGTACAACCCGGACGCGGCGTTTGGTGAGCAGACGTATGACGCCACGCAGAAGCGGATGTTTGTCCAGTTGAATGCGACCGCGCCGACGTGGACGCCAACGGCTGGCGCGTATCTGCGGGTGCGCGGCATTCAGGCCGAGGTGTCAGATGTGTCCCCGGTCTATTTTGACCTGCATCCCGTCGAGTTGGCGACCAAGCTGTTTACGTGCGCGGGAATCGCATACAACGCGGCATCGGCAACGACTATCACCAATGCGCTCGGGCCGACAACGCGACTGGCTGGCCGCATCTCCGAGGCGCAGCCGCTGGCCGATTTCCTGACCAGCGCGGTCTTTGGACCGTTTGGCTTTGCCACGCGGACCAATACGTCGGGGGAGCAGGAGTTCTTCCTGACCCGTCGGCGCACGGATACCCTGCCGACGTACACGATCAACACGGCTGACGTGCAGGGGGACAGCCCGCCGCCTATCTGGTCGATTGACGAAGGCACGGTGGTCACGGCTTTTGCAATTGCCCAGCAGACGTATGCGCCGTTCATCTCGGTCAAGGATTCGACCGAGACTCCTCCACCTGACGGCATACGTATTGGACGTAAACGCGTCGTGCTTGAGACGGGCGATACGTCTACGTATTCGACTCGGGTTGTGGACTACGACATTCCCGGTATGGTCCACGATGCGGCGTCGTTTACCCCCGACACGCAATCTTTCGGGCGTTCTATCGCTCTGGAAGGGTTTGATCGCTTCGGGCGCGGTGCGCCAAGCATCGAGATCCCCGTTCTACGGACCAGCGCAGCGGCGGCGGCGCAGGTCGGTGACGAGGTGTATGTCAACGTCGGCTACTACCCGAACCTGAACTATCGGATTGGGGAGTCCACGATTGGTTCGCGGATCGCACAAATCGTCCGGCGTGTTGAGCGTCCCGAGGGGCCGGTGTTCAAGCTGGTGGACTCGGGAGCCGCAAGCCAGCCCGCGACGGCGGCCACGGTCAGCCTTGCGGCATCAACCATCGACCCACGCCGGATCGCGCAGTTCACCATTACGAATGCGGCCACGCTCAATACGGCGGGGAACATCGCCGTTGCCGTCGAATACGCGGCGTCCAGCACGACGCCGACGACCAACGGCGTAGCATTTACGCGGTACGCGCCGGGGGCGATCCCGACGGGTGCGGTCCAGTTGCCGGCAATGGTGCCGGGGACCACGGTCTGGGTGCGGGTGCGGTCGGAACAGGCCAGTCTCCGGCCGTCGGCGTGGACGGCGTGGACCAGCGTGGCCCTGACCGCGTGGAGTGCGCCCAGCGCGGTGTCAACGGCCAATATCACGAGCCAGTCGGTGGACGTGTCGTGGTCGATTGGCAGCAACACGACGGATGATGTGGACGTGTTTGTCGCGCCGGGGTCGGTCGCCCCGAGCAACTGGAAGCCGTACCGCCTGAATACGTTCCCGCGCCAGACGACCTCGACGACGGTGCGGAACCTACTTGGGTCCACGGCCTACATCGTTGGGGTCGCGTTTCGCGATCGCGTGAGCGGGGCCTATGGGACCATCGCCACGACGACCTTCTCAACGACCGCCGTGGCGTCTGGAACTGCCCTGCGTCCTGCTGGTGTTGCGCTGATTGAGGGGGCCAATGATGCCTCGCTTCAGCAGGGGATTGTATTGGCGTTGTGGGCCGCAGAAGGGGAGGTCAATATTGTGGTCGAGCGGGCCACAAGTCTTGGCGGCACATATGACGAAATTGCCGTGGTCCCGTCGGCTACCCAATTGTATATCGACTCCCTGCCTAATACCGGCACCACGTACTATTACCGGCTGCGGCATCGCACGAGTGGCAAGGCTGATTCGTCACCGACCGCTGTAGTTTCTGGTGTGGCAACTGGCGTGTTGTCAAATGTGATGCGTCCTCCGGCTGTTGCGCCAACAATTACCCCCAGCACAACCGGTCAAGCATCAAGTGTCACCGTTACGTTGACGCTTGATGATCCGCAAAATCGTGTGGAGGCGGTGCAGTTCCGCACCCAATACCACGGCGGCTCGTGGTCGGCTTGGGCAACGGATAGCACGGTGCCTTATAGCGCATCTGTCAACGTACTCAACGATGGCATTACGTCATCTGTTGGCTGGCGCATTACCGGATACGACAACGATGGTATCTATTACGATACGAGCAACCCGTATCGGCAAGGTGAATCATCGTGGCCGCTCAATCTTGGTGTCAATCCGACAATCAACAAGTTGACGCGTTCGCGATATAACAGCGGAACTGGAAAGTACGAGATTTGGTATCGCTTTTATATCGAGATTGGCAACGATGAACTACTTGAGGATCCGATTCTCGGATTTGTGACGTCAAGTGGACCTGTTCCGGCCAGCATTATTGACCAAAATGGAAACGCGGCTACAGGGTTGTATTACGACCCGGTCAAGCAATCGGATGGATGGCGCGTTGAATGGAACTCCACGTCCTCGCAGCAATGGACGTTCGAGCTTGCTTCGTATGGAACATACGAGGATTTGATTTTTCCGTACCAAGACAGCGACAATCAGACGACCCCATTCCCAGTCACAACTGGATCGGCCACGTTTGTTGTTCCCGCTGGTGGTTCAACGGGTAGCATTGGTGACGTGGTCGGCCCTGCGTCCGCGACCGACAACGCCATCACGCGGTTTGACGGAACGACTGGCAAGCTTATTCAGAACTCGACCGCTACGTTGTCGGATACCGGGACGCTGAATATCCCGACAGGCCAGACGTATCAGATCAACGCCACGGATGTCTTGTCAGCAACTACGCTTGGCAGCGGAGTAACTGGTTCTTCGCTGACCTCGGTTGGAACGCTGACTGGCCTGACGGTGAGCGGGGCTACCCCGTTGTTTAATACCGTCAATTCGACTGGCACATTGACACTCGGATCTACGGCGGCAGTTTCGCAGGAACAGCGGTTCCGGCTTATTAACAGCAACGTCACAAATGGCGTTGATTTTGTTCTGAACGGGGCTGGCACCGCGTGGGGTCTGTACGATCGTACGGCGTCAAAGTGGGCAATGTCGGTTACCCGTGGTGCCACAGATGCGACCAATTTTCCGGGTTCTGTATCCGTAACTGGTGCGCTATCGACCAGCAGTACGTTGTCGGCAACTTCGACGTTGCAGGTTTCAAGTTATGCTGCCATCGGTGGTTCGTTGTCGGCAAACGCGCAGTTGTATGTTCGTGGTACAATGGTTGGCGCAGGTGTAAATCAGTACGGCGTAATTTCGCAAATGACGTTCCCGGTTGTTGCGACCAGTTCGATGCAAGGTATTTATGTTGCGACGACTGGTGCGGATGGAACATACACAACGTCTGATGCGGTTGGCATCAATATTCAGCCGCACACGCTTGGGGTTGGTCAGACGGTCAATATTGCGTCTGGATTGTTGCTGGCAGCATCCTCGTATGCAGCAACGACCAAGTACGGCATCAATATTGGCAGCGTGAGCGGTGGCTCAACCAACTATTCAATCTTTACGGGTTCTGGTCAGGCGCGGTTTGGCGACGACATTCGGATTGTCAGCGGTTCGTTGAGTGTGACAACCACGCCAAGCAAGACTGCGGTTGCCATCCAAGTTGGCACGGATCACGCGCAGCTTACGTCAGCTACGTCCTACGGAATGCTGATGCAGCCGACGGCACAGGCTGGGGTGACCAACTATCGGGCAATCGAATCCCGTGTAGTGATTAGCGCAACGACCGCGTTGACGGCAGCGATGGGTGCGTATATCCGAACGCCAACTATCACGGCTGGCGGGACGATTACCACCAATTACGGCCTGTTGATTGATCCGCAGACTGGCGGCTCGACCAACTACGCGATTTACACCGGCACGGGGCTGGTGCGGTTTGGCGATGCGGTCGATGTGGTTGGCAACGTCAACCTCTCAACTGGCTCGGCGTTCCGTATCAATAGCACCAACGTCCTGACGGCGACGGCCCTCGGGACCGGCGTCACCGGGTCGTCGCTCACGAGCGTCGGCACGATTGGCACCGGGGTCTGGCAGGGCACGAAGGTCGGCATCGCCTACGGCGGCACGAACGCCACGAGCTACACGACAACTGGTACTGGCACCAGAGTGCTGGTGTATAGTCAGGTGTCAGGAGCGTTTGAGGTAGTCACCGCAGGTGGGTCTGGTCAGTTTTTGCAGTCGTCAGGGACGACAGGCGATGTGCTATGGGCAACACCGCCAAACTTCAGCACGACGACAACCACGGCTGGATACGTCCCCGGCTCTAATGGCGTCGGCTCGACCTATTTTCTCCGGGCCGATGGCACGTGGGCGATCCCGAGCGTCGGCTCGGTATCGGCAAATAGCGTTACACAGGGCACGTTTAGCGGGGCGAACTACTACTTTACAAACAACGTCCGCTTTGACAGCGGAGCGCGTGTTGCCTACAACTATGGCTACACGATTGACAACGTTGGCGGTACACCTGTTAGCGTCCTTACGGCGACCACGCTTGGAAGCGGCGTCACAGCGTCCTCGCTCACATCGGTCGGCACCCTGACCTCGCTGACGGTCAGCGGCGACCTGACGGTAGACACCTCCACGCTCAAGGTCGATAGCACGAACAACCGGGTGGGCATTGGAACGGCGAGTCCGACGTACGCGCTCGACGTACAGGGTGGTCGTATCCTCGGCACGGCGAATAGCGAGACGTATTCCGTCGGCGTTCGCAATCGTGCATCGCTGGCCCCGAACGGGAATTACTGGATTGGTGCGACGAACGCAGTCAGTCCCGATATGGTGTTCAGCAATAACGCTGGCACTGAGAATATGCGGCTGACGGATGGCGGCAACCTCGGCCTCGGGGTGACGAGTCCTTCTGAAAAATTGCACGTTGCTGGTAACGTTTATCTTGGCGGCGGCAACCAGTTTATTCGGTATCGTACGGCATCAAATTGGGATTATTATCTCGCGGCGTCTGGAGATAATTTTACGATGTACGATTCGAATGGCACTGGGTTCATCAATTTCATTTACAATGGCGGTGGCACGAGCAAGTACACAAGCATCTTGGGAGCGATGTATGTGTACCTCAATGGCAACGTCGGTATCGGCACGACGAGTCCGCAGTCGCTATTGCACATTAATGCCAACGTTGCGGCGGCATCATCGCCATCAACAACGTTGCGCTTGGGCAATTCGTCAGACGGTGGGCATCGCATTCTGTTTTCCAACTCGGTTGCTGGTACGCTTGCGGCTATCGATGGGGATATTACCTCTACTGGCGCTGGGACAGATGATGGTGTCTTAAAGTTTTGGACAGCGACCAATGGGGCTATGTCCGAGCGGATGCGCATTGACGCCTCCGGCAACCTTGGCATCGGAACGACGAGTCCGCAGTCGCTATTGCACCTATATGGCGCGAACCCAATTTTGCGGTTGCAGGACTCTGACGGCGGGGACGTGTTTGGCTTGTACACGTCGAACACGCTTGGGTTTGGGGTGTTCAACTTTACGGACTCTCGTCAAGATTTGACGATTTCTAACGACGGCAACGTTGGCATCGGGACGACCAGTCCGGCGCAGAGGCTGCACGTTTACGCAAGCGGAACGGCGGTTGCTCAAGTCGAGGGGTCTGGTAGTTACGGCATCTTGCGTCTTAAGAACTCAACGCATTCGTCGGACGTTGGCGCGGATAGCACGAGTCTGTATTTAGACAGCGGCGGCGCATATCCTATCGTGTTCTACACAGGAGCCACGTCCACCGAACGCGCCCGTATTACGTCTGGTGGTGACGTGTATGTGGGTTCGACATCGGCGTGGGCGTCCAGCCGATTTGTGTCCCAGACCGCCAGCACGTCGGCTCCGGCGGCCGAGTTCAACACGACGGGTTCCACGAGCGGCTTGGCCCCGGTCTATATCTGGAACAACGCGGAGTCGGGTGACCCGTACTTTATCCAGTTCTACGACCGTGGCAATTCGCTGGCGCGGCGCAACCTTGGGTACATCAACTACAAAGCTGGCCCCGGTCAGCTTCAGCTGGTTACGGTTTCCGACTACCGCATCAAGCGGGTCATCGGCACCTATGACAAGTCGGGAAGCGTGTTTGACAAGATTCACGTCCACGAGGGCCACATTTACGACTCGCCAATGGCGGTGCCGTTCGTACTGGCCCACGAGTTGCAGGAGGCCGTCCCCTACGCGGTGGATGGCGAGAAGGATGCGGTCAACGAGGACGGGACGGACAAGTTGCAAATGGTCGGCTATGCCTCGCTGATTCCGCTAATGCTGGCTGAAATCAAATCCCTACGGGCGCGGGTCGCCGCGCTGGAGAGCTAACCGATGGCCTTGACGTACTGGTGGGAGTACCCCGCGTTCGATTGCTACCCCGACAAGGACGGGTATATGGACGTGGTCTTTACGGTGCATTGGCGGTACAACGCCAAGGACGATGCTGGGCATACGGCGGTCGTGTATTCGACGCAGGCCGTCCAGTATCAGGAGGGCGACCCGTTTGTCCCGTTTGCCGACCTGACGCCGGAAGTTGTGACGGGGTGGATGGTGGCGACAATGGGGGACGAGCGGATCGCCGAGCTTCAGGCCAGCCTTGCGGCCCAGATTGAGCAGCAGATCAATCCATCGCAGGTCACCCTTCCTGCGCCGTGGGCATCCGCAAACACGCCAGCGGTGTAACTTGTCATTCTACGCGTGACATCTCTCCACCGAGGATTTATGCGACTGCACTTGTTGGGCATTCCGCACACGTTGACGACCAAGGCGTTCGCGCATTGTGCGTTTACACAGAAAGTGTATAAGTTTCCCCGGATGCTGCGGCCTTTGGGGTACGAGGTCATCCACTACGGCGTGGCGGGATCGGATTCTGGGGCCGACGTGGATGTGGTCCTTATGGAGCAGGACGAACACCTGAACCTGCTCGGCCACTCGTACCACGCGCACGGCGGCGGGTTCTACGGGGACGATGCCAACTCGGAGTCCCCGCTTTACAAGCAATGGAACCTGTACGCTCGGGACGCGCTGAAGGAGTACGTCCAGCCGGGGGACTGCATCCTGCTTCCGTTCGGCCACGCTCACGCGGCGGCGATCCGTGGATTGTCAGTGCTAAAGGCCGGAGCGTCCGCGATCGAGTCTGGCATCGGCTATTACGACACCCTGCTGCCGTGGCGCATCTACGAGAGCGAGGCCGTCCGGCACGGCTGTATGGCGAAGGAAGGGCGGCACGGGGTGACGATGGAGAGCCAGCGGCTGGAGTTCGTGGTGCCGAACAGCTATGACGTGGACGAGTGGCCCGAGGGTCCGGGTGGGGACGAGGTGGTGTTTCTCGGGCGGCTGACCGAGGGCAAGGGTATCCGGCTCATTCTGGAACTGGCCCGGATGCGGCCAGACCAGCGGTTTGCGCTGGCGGGGCAGGGGGACGTGTCGCTCTTTGGCGATGTGCCATCCAATGTCCGGGTGCTGGGACCGCTGACGGCAGAGCGGGCGGCGTACTTGGGGAACGCCAAGGCGATCATCGCGCCGAGCCGGTACGTCGAGCCGTTCTGCGGCACGGTGGTCGAGGCCGCGCTGTGCGGGACGCCAGCGATTACGTCGGCGTTCGGGGCGTTCACGGAGACCGTCGCGCACAATCGGACGGGGTATCGGTGCCAGACGATGCGGGAGTTCTCCGATGCGCTTGACAAGGTTGGTGACCTGAACCGCAAGGACATCCGCGCTCGGGCGCGTCGGCTCTACGGCTTGCGGTCAGTTGGGCGGGCGTATGACGCGGTGTTTCAGGTTGTCAAGGAGCGCACCGAGGCGGGGGCGTTTCCGACCAGCGGGTGGAGTGTTTGACGGCTGTTTATTACTTTTGGGTATGACTTGACTTCCGGGAGTTGACAATGACACAAGACAAATCGAGCGTGATGCTCGTGGTGGCGGGGTTCTTCGGATCGCTCATTGCGGTCGGAAAGGCCAGCCACGGGAACCTGCGCGATAACCTTCTGGCGGTGTCGGCGGGTACGTCGAGTGCCTATTTCCTGACCCCGGTCGTTTTTCAGGTCACGGGCGTCGAAGCCACGCAGCAAACGATGAGCGCGATGGCGTTCCTCCTCGGTGTCCTCGGACAACGTGGCGTCGAGATTGTCATTGGCAAGATTTTCCCGGAGGCGAAGCCCGATGCTTGACCGACTGAACGTTCTCTCGAACGCGGTGATGGCGATTGGCTCCGGCGCGTTTTACCTGATGATCTTCAGCAACGCCGCCCCCGGCTTTGATGCGAGCAAGCAGTTCAGCAGAGTGTCCTACTGGACGGTGCGCGTCGGCCTGTCGTTCTTCGTGGCCGGGAGCCTACTGGCAACCCTGACGATGCCGCAGGTCACGCTGTCGCAGTTCATTCGGAATTTCGGCACCGCCATTCTGTTTGCGTGGGCCGCGCTCTACCACGCCAGAAAGTGGGGCGCGGTGGCTGGGATTGGCGCAAAGCATCGGGCCACGCAGACCTTCCGGGTGCCCAAGTAATGCCGCCCGTCACGCATCCGTCCCCGAACCACAACACCCGTGGGACCAAGAAGATTCGGCTGGTCGTGCTTCACGCCGACGCGTCCCCGAATGAGAAGGGGTGCCTGTCGTGGCTCCAGTCGAGCGAGTCCAAGGTCAGCTATCACGTCCTGATTGGGCGCGACGGGGCCGTGTATCGCTGCGTCCCGGATGACCGGCGGGCGTGGCACGCTGGCAAGGCGGTCTGGGAAGGCGAGAAGGATGTGAACGGTATTTCGCTTGGCATCGCGTTCAGCAATCGCAACGACGGCATCGAAGCCTTGACGATGAAGCAAATCGCCGCCGCGCAGTCGGTCATCAAGGACTGGCAAAAGACCTACGGGCCGATGCCGGTGACCACCCACGCGCAGGTCTCGCCGGGGCGTAAGAACGACCCCGAGAAGGTGCCGGGGTTCAAGCTGTCGGACTATGCCTAAAGGGTTGTGGGCCGCGATCCTCTTGGTCGCGGTCGTGGCGTGGGCGTTGGCGTCGGGGGTCGGGATGCGGAAGCGGCAAGCGGCGTGGCAGCGCACCGTGGACAGCTTGACGGTCACGCTGGATAGCACCCGAGCGCAATACAGCATCGAAAAACGCCGCGCTGACTCGGTCACCCACGCGGTGCGTCAAGCGGGCCACAAGGTCGCTGAAGCCTCCGAGGACTTGCGGGGGCGGCTTGATACGGCCCGAGCCGTCTTGGGCGATTCTGCGGCCAGCCAGACCCGTTTACGGCTGACCCTCGCGGCCACGATCACGGCGTCGGAGCGACTTCGGGCCGAGGTCTTGACATATCAGGAAAAGATTGACACCCTTGTCGCAGCGCACCTTTCCGAGCGTCAAGCCGCCGAGCGTCAGATGCAGACGTTGCAAGCGGTGGTGGACGTACAGGCGAGGGCGTTGGAGGAGGGGCGTTGTTCGAGCTTCGTCGGGCAATGTCCGACCCGATGGCAAGCGTTCGGGATTGGCGTGGTGGTCGCCGTCGTGGTCTCGGTGCTATTGTGAGGGATGCCGTGTATGCCTCATTGTGTCCGGGTATTCTGCCCCGCGTGTCTGGGCGAGAGTACCGATCCAGCCAAGCCCCCGTGCCTCGCGTGTCTCTGCGGCGGCCACATCGACATCAATCGTAACCCTGACGGCTCGGTCCCGGCGTACCACCCGGACGGCGCGGTGGTGCAAGAGTGGGTCGATGCGCTTCTCCCCGAATGGCCGCTCGCAACGACCTAATCCAATGGACCGAGCGCGAGGTCTTGCGCCTCGCCGCCCTCTCCGCACAAGGGGTCGCCGCTCCCGTCGTCGCTGATACGCTCAACGCCGAGTTCCACGGCGGGAAGCAGGTCCGCACGGTCAGCGCGGTACAACTGAAACGGGGCAAGCATCGCATCAAGGTGGGCGAGAAGCCCGTCCGCGTGGTGCCGGTCCCGGAGCGGGAGCAGTCGGTCGAGCAGACCGCAGGGCCGGATGGGATCGAAGCCCGCGCCAACGGATCGCGCATCAAGACGGTGGACGACCTGTTGGCGCATATCGACGCGGACTTGTTGCGGTTCGAGGTGGCCGAGAGTCAGGCGACCAAGTACGAGGTGGCGACCCGCAATCCTGTGGACGGGAAGGTGTCGGTCACCGAACTCCACCGCGTGTACGTCAAGCTCAAGCCCAAGGCGGGGCCGACGCTTGAGGAGCGGTTGGAGGCGGTCATCGCTGGGGCGTTCGCGATCCGCAAGCCGATGGCTGCGCAAGCCCCGATCAGCGGAAAGGCGCGGCCTGACCTGTTGCAGGGCGTGGTGATTGCTGACCCGCACGTGGCAAAACTGGCGTGGGGTGATGGGACAGGGAGCCAGAGCTACGACACAAACATCGCCATTCGGACCATCCGCGACGGCGTCACGGCTTTGCTTGACGCGGGCCGGGAGCGGCGTATCGGGGTCCGGCATCTCTGGTTGTTGGGTGATTATTTCCACCACGACGGGCAGGGCGCGACGACCAAAGGTACCGCGCTCGATTACGACACCCGCGTCCAACAGATGCTCACACGCGGGTCCGAGGTGCTATTCGACCTGATTGCGGCCAGCGCGGAACAGGTGCCGACGCGGGTCATCTTGGTCCCCGGCAACCACGATCGAACGCTGACGTGGGCTTTGCAACGGATCCTGCTGTCCGAGTTCAAGCGGCACAAAGGCGTGTCGATTGACGACTCAGCAACCACGACCAAGTACGTTCAGCACGGCAAGGTGCTGATTGGCTTGGATCACGGCGACAAGGGAAAGAAGCGGCTGGCCGAGGTAATGGCCGCGCAATGTGCCGTGGAGTGGGGTCAGACGATCTACCGCGAGATGCACACCGGCCACCTGCACGGCAAGGCGGCGATTGAGACGTTCGGCGGGGTGACGGTACGGACCCACGCCGCGCTGTGCCCGCCGGACCAATACCACGCAGATGAGAAGTTTTCGGTCTCCCCCCGGATGATTGAGGGGTTTATATATCACGCCGGGGGTGCGTTGGTGGGGTCGGACGCGTGGAGTCCCGACCTCCACGCCAAGCCGAGGCGGGGGACGATATGACCGAGTCAGTTGACAAGGACAGCCAGCCCCGGCCCAAGTGCGGGTCGGGTCATCCCATCCCGTGCCCGGAGCGGAAGGCCGAGATGTTGCGCGGCCAGTTCTTCTACCTCTGGGGCATCGGCTGGCTCTGGCTCCGATCCAAGGACGTGGCGACCCCGTGGGAGCGGTGCCCGTGGTGCTGGGGCAAGCTGCCGACGATGGAGCAGGCCGTCCTGCGCTTGATGCTTGGCAAGGAGTGGGAATGAGCCGCCGCCGCCAAAAGCCCAATGTGTTCGCCAACCGCACCGCCGAGGTCGCGATCCAGCGGAACGGGTTGTCCATCAGCATCGGCTCGGTCCCCGCGAGTGACGCCGGGGTGGTTGCCAAGGAGTTGCTTGACCTCCTGCGGACGTTGGAGCGAGCCGGATACGAGGAGTTGGTGATTGACGCCGGGGCGTTGCACGGGGGCGGGTTTGACACCCCGGACGAGGACGGTGTTGAGGATTGGGTAATGCCGCCGGAAGCCAAAAAGCGCGGGATTGGTTTTCACGCTTGACCTGTGGTGATGCGTAGTGTATCGTAGAGCAACGCGATGTTAGGGCATTGCGTACAGCAGTAAAAACAGAGGCCCCACCGATTCCGATGCCACGCGCTTGATCGCCGTGGACCCTACTCGGAACACGGGGGGCTTCGCTGTTTTTGTGAAACGCTGCGGGCCTACTCTCGGTCTCCCGCAGGTCGGTAAAACGGATTACCGGCGCACAATCCTGACCGTGCCAGTTGGACCCGATAAACAAATCCACGCTCTGTCAGCCTACAACGTGGTCGGTCGTCTTGGGTCATTGCTGGGAGCTACACGGGGGCACAGCGGCCCCGCAGGTCACCCGTCGAGGGGATCTCACCACAGCCGGGGTGAGCATCGCAGACGGCCCCACCGCTGGCCTTCCGTCCCGCGCAGGACCGCTACCCCCGTTGACGACCGGGAATGGCCCCGGCAGAACCATAAGCATTGACACGCGCCAAGGGATAGTGTACAATGGGCTCGCCACCTTCTATCAAGGGAAACCAATGAAGTTGACGTACGTGGAGTTGTTCGCCGGGGCCGGGGGAATGAGCCTCGGCCTCGAAACCGCTGGCTGGCGGTGCGTGGCTCACGCGGAGATTGAACCTCACGCCCGCGCTGTGTTGCGCCATCATTGGCCGGAGGTGCCGCTCTTTGGCGATGTCGCGGAACTTGACGGCACCCAGTTTCGCGGGGTCACGATGGTCACCGGCGGGTCGCCGTGTCAGGACCTGTCCATCGCTGGAAAGCGCAAGGGGATGACCGAAGGATCGGGCACCCGCTCGTCGCTGTTCTTTGAGCAGGTCCGCATCTGGAATGAATCCGAAGCCCCCTACATCCTCTGGGAGAACGTTTATGGAGCCTTCAGCAGTAATGCCGGACGGGATTTCGCCGCCGTCCTATCAGCCATCGTGGGAGGAGCCGTCCCTGTTCCCTCGGACGGATGGGTCCGTGCAGGTGTGGTTGCAGGACCGACCGGAATCGCCGCGTGGCGGGTATTGGACGCTCAATACTTCGGGGTGCCACAACGCCGTCGCCGTGTCTTTGTCCTCGGTGTTAGAGGCGGAGGGGTTGATCCCGCAGAAGTACTATCTCTCGCCGAAAGCCTGTCAGGGCATCTTGCGGCGAGCGGAGAAGCGCGGGAAAGCATTGCCACCGATGCTGGAGAGGGCGCTTCAGTCACGCGCACAGGATTCAGCACTACCGGGTCAGTCGGATACGTCCACGACGTGATGCCAACGCTTCCGCACAAGACGGGATTGGGATGCGCTGGAGCGCAGATGGTTGGCGTGTTAGAATCGCCCAATGTTCTTGCGCTTGACATATACAACCAGAGCATCAGCCCGAATGGTGTCGCACACACCATTCGGGCAATGAATACTGGTGAAGGCATTCCGCATACATTGACGGTTGAAGCCATTCCGTTACAGAACCCGACCATCGTCGGCAAGGCACAGAATGGACTCGGTATCGGGCAATCAGGAGATCCAATGTACTCACTTGAATCGGTGGGGCACGGCGTATTTACCTATGACGCTCGAGGCAACGGCCAAGGTGTTGGCGACAACACCTTGGCTGGCGACCACCAGAACCGCGTGACGGATTACACCGCCATCGTTCTTCGTAATCGGGAAGGCAAGCCCGGCGGCGGCAAGGGGCCGCTCCTCTCTGCCGAGCGTTCGCTGACGCTCGGCACCGCCAACGATCAGGTCGTGTTTACGAAGCAGCAGTTCGGCAGATTTGAGGAAGGTCCAAGCGTTGCGTCAACGCTTGGCGCACGGGACCACGCCGCTCAGCACACGGATGTCGCCATTGGTTCGGTTGGCGTCCCCCGTCGCCTGACACCGGTGGAGTGTGAGCGGTTGATGGGATGGCCGGACGAGCACACCGCCCACGGCATCAGCGAGGCTGGCAAGGCTTACGCGCTCGCGGACACCGCCCGCTACAAGCTCTGCGGCAACGGGATTGCCAGCCCCGTGACCGCGTGGATTGGATTTCAACTGGCTGGCCTATTGACAGGCGGCAAGTAGGGTAGTACCCTTGTCATCGCTGGTTCACTCTCCCATCGGAGGTAGCTATGCAGCACGGACGTGAGAAGCTGGTGCAGGTGTTGTATGACCCGCGATTCGGGATGCTGGCATTCCACGCGGACGGCTCGGTCGCCCAGATGGTGACGCTCCCGAACGGGAAGCGGACGTGGCGGTTTGCCGAGGTCATTTGGGACGAATGCGTGATGAGCGATCACGAGGCCGACCTCGCTGCGGGGGCCAAGTGACCGAGGATTACTACAACTGGACGTTCGAGGAATACACCCGGAAGCAGATGGGTGACCTCGACCTCGCGCTCAAGTATCTGGCGAACGCGTCGGAAATCATAAATGCCATTACATCGGACGCATACGACGGAACGGCGTTGAAGTTGGATACGTATGCTCGCAAGAATGGGATGCTGACTCGTCAGGAATCCATTCAGCACGAACAAGCGGCGTTTGCGTTGACGAACGCTGAAATGTCTCTCCTCGACGCTGTCGAGGCGATCACGGGGTCACGGGCGAGATTCGCTCGGCTCCTCCCGCACGACGGCGGGATCACTTCACCGGGGACGCGTCCCCAAGGAATGACCAATGGCTAACAAGCTGACGCTGGACAACGCAGGAGACGAGGCGACCTTCACGGTCTCGTCGTGCAAGACCATCAACACCAAGTTTGGGGATCGAATTGTGTTCGGTGGGACGATGGACGATGGCGTGGAGGTCGAGACGCCGTTGATGCCGGAGGCGACGGCGCAGAAGCAGTTGTCCCGGCTCGGGCTGGACGCCGAGACCTGCGTTGGTGAGACATTGCGCTTCTCGCGGGCCGCGAACCCAAGTGGCAAGCCGTACTGGAACATCGACCCCGCTGGCCCCAAGGCCGCGCCGACGAAGCGGCTGGCCCCGCCCACGGCCACTACGCCGTCGGCCCCGGTCCAGCCCGCGACCTCGGATGTTGCGGCGCGGCGTGAGGCGATGCTCGGGCAGTACGCCCTGCTCTGGGGCGCGGTCGCGGGACACCTCGCCAAGACGTGCAAGGCGCACGGCATCGCGCTCGACGCCTCGGCGGTACAAGCGGCGACGGCCTCGGTGTGGATCGCGTGGAAGGACAAGGGCATCCAGCCCGACACGCCCGCTGTGCCGAGTGCAAGCACGGCTCCGGCCACCAAGCGTATTCAGCCGCCGACCGCCGCCGCCGCGCACGCGCCGGATTACAGCACGTTTCCGCCGCCGTCGGATGCGGACGCCACGGATGATCTCCCGTTCTGATGTCTGACATCGAGACCCGCATTGGGATTGCCCCGCTTGACCTTCTGCTCGCTGAACGCGAGCAGTTGGTCGCGGAGGCCGCGTCCCTCTACGCCCTATACGGGCCGTTCGGTACCTCGGAGCATCGCCGGAAGGTCGCGCTCGCGCTGGCCGAGTTGCAGGTTCGCTCGACGGCGACGGAAAAGATGACCGAGGGCAAGGTGGACGCGCTGGCCCGGACGCATCCGACGTACCTCTCCTTCCTCGACGCGATGGAGGAGGGCCGCGCCAAGTGGCTGGTCACGGAGACCGCCATCCAGTCCATCACAGACCGCATCAATCGTGGGAATCACCTCACCCGCTACGCCGCCTCGGAGCCACGATGAAACACTTCCCGGATGAGACCGAACTCTACTTGCAACGCAAGCGCACGGCGGTGGACTTTGGCTTGTTTGCCGTCGAGCAACAGAAGGCCCGCCTGACCGATCCCGAGACCAGCCATCGTGCCGCCAAGCAGGTCGCGCCCAAGTCGGGGACGGCCAAGGCAAAACTGCTTGCGGCTCACCGCGCCAATCCCGATGGCCTAACCGACCGGGAGGCTGCGGAACTGGCGGGGCTGGATTTGCGCTCCGAGTATGCCACCCGTTGTTCCGAACTGGCTCGGATGGGCTGGCTTACGAACACGGCGACCAGCCGCCCGGACCCTGACACGCGCACCGACCGAATGGTTCGGCGCATTACTGACCTTGGAATGGAGGTGGCCCGTGGCCGGTGACTTTGACCTTGCCGATGGCGATTGGGAAAACAGCGGCGTGGATGATTTTTACCGCCACCACGCCAAAGTCTGCCGCTACTGCGGGGACGATGTGGACGATGAGGGCACAACCTGCGCGTCTTGCCGCGCCCAACCCACGAGGCTCAACGATGCAGATTGATTTGACCACCACCGCCGAAACCGAGGCCTTTGACGCTTTGGTTACCAATCGCTGGACGTTGGAGTGCGAGACCGAGACCAAGTGGCGCATCTGGATTGAGGAGTTCCGTGGCTATGCGGAGGGCGACACGCCGCTCAAGGCTATCCAGATGGCGGTGCGGTGCCTGACGTGGTGGGCCGACCACGGAGCGACCGATGCCGATTGACGAAATCGAAGCACGACTGGCGGCGATGACGTGGCAGGACCGCGTACAGGCCAAGCAGGAACCGACCGCCTTGACGCTGCCGACACAGTACCGAGGCAACCGCGTGATTTCGCGGTTCTACCCGGAGCATTGGGCCAAGGTGCAGGTGGCGCGGTGGACTACCGCTCGGTACGGGGCGTCCGATGTGGCCTGACGATCCCGTGAATCACCCCGCGCATTACACGGCGGGGAGCATCGAGTGTATTGCGGCTATCCGCGCCGCGCTGGGAGACAAGGGGTTTGTGGCCTACTGCCGTGGCAACGCCATCAAGTACCTGTGGCGCGTGGATCGGAAGTGGGACGGCGAACAAGACCTTCGCAAGGCGGCGTGGTATGCGGAACGGGCTGCCGAAGTCCTCAAGGAACTGCGAACCCCAGCCAAGGTGGGGGAAGGGCGGTGAAGCGCACCCCGATGAAGCGCAAGACCAAGCTGGTCAGCAAGACCAAGCCCAAGGCCAAGAAGCGGACCACGGCTGACTTCGCTCGCGTGTATGGGTCCAAGGCTCGGGTCGAGTGGATGCGGGCACAACCGTGCGTAGCCTGTGGGCAGGGGCCGTGCGAGACGGCGCATACCAAGTCCGGCGGGGTGGGCCGAAAGGCCGACTACCACGATACGGTTCCGCTCTGCTCGCCTTGCCACCGGCTCCAACACGCGAAGGGGTGGGGATCGCTGGGCCTTCCTGTGTCCAAGCTCCCGTACCTCGCCTACGTGACGCAGTTTCGCTGGGCGCAAACCCAACCAGCGGGGGCCGATGAAAGTCAGCCTTGAGCTTCCCGAGCCGCCCTCGACCAACCGCTACTGGCGGGTCGGTCGGGGCCGGACCTACCTGTCCCCGGAGGCGCAGGGGTACAAGGCGGCGGTCCTGCTGCGGGCGACCAAAGCGGGCTACCGGCTGGGGGGTCTCTTTCCCTTTCCGGCTGGGAAGCCTATAATCGTCACCCTTGACTGGTTCCGGTCCCGCCGGTCTGGGGACTTGGATAACCGCGCCAAGGTCGCCTTGGATGCCCTGAACCGCGTCCTGTGGGCCGACGACGACCAGATTGTGGAGTTGCACCTGTACCGGCACGACCGCCCCAAGCACGGGGCATTACTCATCACCGTAGAGGATTGGAAGCAATGACGCAGACCCCGTGGATGTCCGTCTCTGACGCTGCCCGCGCCATCGGCATCTCCCGCCAAGCCGTCCACCAGCGCATCAAGGCCGGGACCATTGAGGCCCGACAGGAGCCGACCAGCCGCACCGCCCGTGGGTATTTCTGGGCCGTCAGCCCCGAGGCCGTGGCCGACCTCCGGGCCGCTCGAGTTGCATATGCAGGGGATATGCAGTCCCCGGCCACGGAGCCGGTGCCCGTTTGACCTTGTGGGATGGGGGGGGTTGACAGCCGACAAGCCACCCCCTATCCTTCACGGGTCGGCAATGACGCCGACCTCCCATCGGAGACCAAGCTATGCGCGAGATTTACAAGCAACACGAGAACGGGCGGCACGGGCACATCCGGCAGTACGAGGACCGCTGGCTGCTTCAGGTTTACGCTTCGGAGTCCCGCAAGCGTGGCGAGCCGATGGTTCAGCAGTTCTTCTTCGACACTTTGCAGGACGCCCGCTATACCCTCCGGCGCGAGTTGGCAAAGTAATTGCCACCACATCGGGCCGCGTGGTGCGGCCCTTCCCATATCAGGAGACCAACGCAATGCAACGTCAGGAACGGATTGCCCGTCAGATGGTCGTCAAGTACGGAATGACCACGGCCCGCATCAAGGCTGGAAGCCGTGCCGCTCGTGCGCTGTACATCGCCCCAGCCATCGAACGGCGCACAATCACCGAGTCCGATGTGTTCAAGTGGACGTTCTGGCATTGCGTCTCGGCCTCGCTCAACAAGCTTGAACGGACGGCCCACTAATGCGCGACCCCCTTTCTGCCGGGGAGTTCCGGCTGGTCGGCCTGACCGTGTTCGCCATCGGTCTCGCTGCCATCTGGTTTCTTTCGCGGATTACGCGATGAACTGGCACCTGCTTGCCCACGACGGGACGATCAAGCGCACGGTGACCGCGCCTGACAAGCCGACCGCCCAGCGGCTCCTCGGCCCCGGCCCCGTCGTCTCTGCCGCGTCCTACCGCTTGGATCGCCGCTTCATCCCACCCACGCCGCCGCCTGAAGCTCGGCCCGAGCGGGAAAAGGAGATTCCGCGCACGTCCGTCCGGCCCGAGGGGTACCTGACCACCAGCGAGATCGCCCATAAACTCGGCACCAAGGAGTCCCAAGTCCGGCGATACGGGGAACAACTCATCACCGCCCCGTTGATGCTGAACGAGGACAACACGCGACGCGCCTACTGGTCACCGCATCAGGTCCGGCGCATCGCCCGACTGCACTACACGAAGCCAATCATCGGCCAGTCCCCGGCCAGCATCGCCAAGCGTCGGCTCACGTACCTCGAACAGGTCATCCGGCCCCGCTACCTAAAACGCGCTGCCGAACGCCTCGCCAAGAAGTCCACCAGCCCCACCACTCGCCCCAGCACCCCGGAGTCCGAATGACTGGCATTGTCACCGCAATCATCTGCGCCTACGGCCTCGGCCTCCTCTCCGGGATGCTTTGGTCCTACGGGGCCTCACCGACCCGCGAAAAGGCCATTTACGAGCAGGGCTTCAACGCGGCGATGGCCGTCATCCGTAAACGCAACTCCGAGCGTGGCAAGAAAGCCGCCGCCCGCCGCCGGTCGGCCCAGCCGTGATCCTCCATTGCCCCGTATGCCACGACGGACGCTCCGATGCGGAAGCCGTCAAGGTCCATAACCTTGAATGCGCACTGACCGGGGAACGCGCCTACCCGCCACCACAGGACCACCGAAATGCCCCGTCTCGCCCGATTGCACCGCGCCGCTGATACTACGCTCACCGTGGCGATGCTTGTCGTCACGCTGCCGTTTCTGATCGCCTTGTCGTCAATCCTGACGATCCGAACGGCCTACCGCACCGCCTTCAAGCCAAACCGCGACCAATGACCAACGGCAAAGGCGACACCCCGCGCCCCTTATCCATCCCAGCCGACCGCTTCAAGGCGAATTGGGATGAAACGTTCCACGGCTATGTTGACACGCCGGGATACGCGCCGACCGAAGATGACCTTCCCAAGCCCAAGCCACCCGAAACACTTGGCAACCCCGAAGAATAGCATTCACGATTGACAAGCTGACGCGTGGTGGGGTGTAACCGTCCCGACTGCATTCGGTCGCCACTACGCTCGTAAGGCCGGTGAGGGCACGTCTCCTCCGAGCATACCCGCCCGTTGACCCGACCTCGCATCACGCGTCACGCTTGCCAAGTGTCCAATCCGTCATAGATTGACTGCATATGGCACGACCGAAAGGACTACCCAAGACCGGGGGCCGGAAGAAAGGCACCCCGAACAAGGCCACCAAGACCGTGCGCGAGGCGTGGATCGAAGCCTTCGCGCTGGTCAACGAGCGCATCCCGCTTCACGAATGGGGCGCAGCCAACCCAGAGAAGTTCTACCCGCTTGCCACCAAGCTCATCCCGATTGATGTGACTAGCGGCAACCAACCGATTGCGCCATCCGCGATCCGCGTTGAGCTTGTCGCGCCAGTAAGCGATACGGAGTGACCGCGCTTTCGGTCCCCACGCCCAAGGCGTTCGGGTTCCTCTACACGCCGACGCTGGGCCACCTCCGCTACCGCGTGGCCTACGGGGGGCGTGGATCGGCCAAGTCGTGGCAATTCGCCCGCGCTCTGCTTATCCACGGTCTGTCAACGCCGCTGCGGATTCTTTGCGCCCGCGAGTATCAGGCGAGCATCCGCGACTCGGTGCATCGCGTCTTGGCCGACCAGATTGACCTGCTCGGCATTTCCGGGTTCTACACGATCCAAGAGTCGGCCATCCTCGGCGCGAACGGGACCGAGTTCCTGTTCAAGGGGTTGCGACGGGACATCGCCCAAATCAAGTCCACGGAAGGCATCGACATCTGTTGGGTCGAGGAGGCCGAGGCTGTCTCCGACCATAGCTGGCGCACCCTCGTCCCCACCATCCGCAAATCGGGGTCCGAGATCTGGGTGACGTTCAACCCCGCGCTGGAGTCCGACCCGACGTATCAGCGGTTCGTCAAGTCGCCACCCGAGCGGTCGGTCGTCCGGCTCGTCTCCTACCTTGACAACCCGTGGTTCCCGTCGGTCCTGAAGGAGGAAGCCGACGCCCTGCTCAAGGCGGACCCCGAGGCCCACGCGCACGTGTGGGGTGGCAAGCCGTGGGCGCGGTCGGACGCGCAGGTGTTGGCTGGCAAGTGGCGCGTGGCCGAGTTCACCCCCGGTGACGGCTGGCAAGGCCCGTACTTTGGCGCGGACTGGGGCTTCGCGCACGACCCCACGACCCTCGTCAAGCTCTGGCTCCACGACGGGCGGCTTTACGTCGAGTACGAGGCTGGCGGCGTCCAGCTTGACAGCGATGCAACGGCCAAGGCGTTTGACACGATCCCAGATGCTCGGGCCTATGTTATCCGAGCGGACGCGGCACGGCCCGAAACGATTGCCGAGATGAAAAAGCGCGGGTTCCGCACCGAGGCTGCGCCCAAGTGGTCCGGCTCGGTACAGGACGGCATCCAGCACCTTCGCACCTACACCGACATCGTGATTCATCCCCGGTGCCGACGGGCGATCGAGGAGGCCCGTCTCTGGCGGTACAAGACCGACCCGCGTACCGAGGAAGTCCTGCCCCACTTGGTCTCCGGCAACGATCACATCTGGGACGCCGTGCGCTACGCCTTGTCACCGCTCATCAAGAAAGGCCCGAGCGTGTTTGTCGTCTGACACGCCAACCCTTGCGCGGTTGCTTCCTTTCGCGTAGGCTTGTGGGTGGCGGGTTCCACCCATTATAGCGGGGCGCACGTTTGACACCTCCCAAGCGCAAGCCGTTTCTGGTTCGCGTGAGCGATGCGCTCCGCGTCCTCTCTGATACGACCGAACGCGGTGAGGAGACCCGCGCCATTATTCAGACCACGTACCCCAACTTCCCTGCTGGTCAGCAGCAGATGGCGTTGGTGCGGACGGCGAACCCCGGCGAGTACCGATACGACGGCGCGACCATTCGCAATCAGGGGTTTAGCCGTCACCCCGTGGTTCACGCGTGTATCCGAGCGGTGGCCGACATTGTGGCGTCGGTGCCGCTCGTTGTGTTGCAGGAGCGCGGCAACTACGAGTCCCGCGTTGGCGAGGACAACCCGTTGCAGAAGCTCCTCGACTATCCCGGCCCGCGATTCACGGCCCGTCAGTTCCGATCGCGTTTCGCCGTGGATTACCTCGGGTACGGAAACGCGTTCTTCCAGATGGATCGCACCGCGCCGGGACGTGCGCCAGTTGGTCTTCGGCCCGTCAATCCCGAGTCAATGCAACAGGTCTGGATTGACCCCGAGGGCGACCCGCGCCGGTACGACTACTCGAATTGGGCGGGTATCGTCGTGCAGGTGCCGGTGGAGGATATGCTCCATTTCCGCGACCTCGATATGCCGCGTCCGTTCCAAGCGGACGTGTTCGGGTATCCCCGTGGCGCGACGGCCATCGGGTCGATGCTTGCGGACAACGAGGCGACGCAGTACGTCCGGCAGGTCGTGACGAACGACGGCACCCCGACGTTCGCCGTCCTGATGGCTGACGAGGCGACCAGCGAGGACGCCAGCGCGATGCAGGACCGCTACCGCGCCCGCGTGGTGGATCGTGGCAAGCGCGGCACCCCGGCGTTCTTTGGCGCGGTCAAGGACATCAAGCCGCTCGGGTTCACGCTCTCGGACCTTGAGTTCCCCGACCTTCGGCGCGTGTCCCGCGAGGACATCTGCGCCGCGTTTGGCGTGGACCCGCGAATGGTCGGTATCGCCTCCGCGTCGAGTGACGGAGGGCTGTCTGGCGTCCAGTATGCCGAGGCTCGGGCGCGGCTCGTGCAGCATACGATTGAGCCGATGTTC
>Ga0255173_1000097_pt1 | contig 32497 bp, 46 predicted proteins | sample Atl_Atl_RepA_8d_FD_183175 | JGI IMG/M metagenome (GOLD analysis project Ga0255173, IMG submission 183175) | Freshwater microbial communities from Altamaha River, Georgia, United States - Atl_Atl_RepA_8d | ecosystem: Environmental > Aquatic > Freshwater > River | place: USA: Georgia | collected...
ACCATCGGTAACGGTGATAGTTGAAGAGCCATTGGTGGTATCAAAGGGATTGGTCAGCGTGACAGATTCCCGAATGGGCGTAATGTCGTAATATTCCCCGCCCTGAGAGATGTAAAACTTCTTGTTCGTGCCAAGGCTTATTAGATTGGTGCTGTTTAAAGTTGACCAGTTCCACAAAGACCGGCAGACACCGTCAAAAGTGTTCTCAGAAATTCTTTCCCAGCCACCTATTTTCTCAGGTGTGCCTTGGCGAAACCGGACCTTGTCACAGTCATACCAACCATTCTCATTGGTATATCGTGTGTTTTCCCTGTTTACACCTGCCTTGAAAAGAAGTTTCTTTAATGGCATTTTATTTCACCGATTCGTATTGGGCGTAGCATTGCTTGAGGGCTGCTCTGAGTTCGTCGGCTTCTCTGGCGACCCTGACAAGAAATTCTCCATCCTCTCTGTAAAGCTCTTTGCCGGTACATCCACCTTGTCTAGCGCCGGAAGTACTGGACAGGGAACCATCAGTGGGGCGGGCTTGGCGGTCGCGCAAGCCGTTAGCCAAAGCGGTAGCACGAGCATTAAGATTCTTGAGTTCACGGTCTTTTTCCTGCCTGATATTGTTCGCAGCCTGTTGCCAATTCTGCTCTTTTTCCCTAGCTTTCTCAACCTCTGCGGTGTATAGGGCTAGGGAGTCCGCTCTCTCTTTGTCCCACTGCTGTTGGACATAAGCCTGACCTGATTCATCCCCTTTGTAATAGCCGGTGCTAAACGCCGCAATCACGGCTAATACAACGCCAAGGATGACCCAAGGGTTCATCATTTCTTAGGGGGCACAGCGGTGCCATCAAGCTTCTTGTGAACCTTAATCTTTTTGCAAACCTCTACCTCTTTGCCCTTCTTTACTTCCTTGGTGCAGACTTCTTTGATCTCACCGCCAGCCCAGCTTAAGTTTACAGTCAGGGTCAAAAGAGTTAACAGTGCAATTTTGATAAGCTTCATTATTCGATCTCCGGATGCGGTGGTTGTACTGGGGCTGGTTTACCTTTGTAGCCTTGTTGAACTGGCGGCGCAGAGCTTACGGGGTCAAGGGTTGGCTCTTGGCGCTTAGATATAGGCATGGGCTTGTCCTCGCGCTCTTCCTTGGTCGAGAGATTGGGAGGCACAAACTGTGGCAGAGCATCTTTGCCTTTAACTGCCAAGAGAGTTGCTAATGATCCAAGGATGTACTTGGACATGTCGGACAGGATCAGGAAAAACTGTTTGTCCGCAGGTGCCATGCCGTTCATGGGTTGCGTTACAAAAACGACACTATAAAGGCTGACCCCCACCATGATGACCACAGTGCAGCAAAAGGTAAACGCGATGCAGAACTTAATTACTGCATCGTGCTGCTCCTGCGTCATTGCAAGAAACTGGCTTATCAACTTTAACGGGTTCATCCTTCATTTCCTCCGGTTTCATAAGCTGGTCTGGGCAGGTTCCTGTCACTGCGCAGTAGGGTCGTTTACACTCTTTGTTTTCCCAGTTATCAGGGTCTTGGCAGGGGTATCTGAACCGCTCGCACCCCAGTAGGCTAAATACCAAGAATACGGCGAATACGCGCATGTTGAAGCTCCCTATCATCCATACCTTTGGTTCCACCATTGATCTTCTTGGTCAGGGTAAGAAAATCCCCGGAATCGGCATAGTTGTTTAAATTGTTGCTCTCCCAGAACCAGCAGGCTGACTGGGCTGCTCCCTCGAAGGTCTGTAAGTATTCTGCCGCTTCTTCAGGAGTGATCTCCAAGCTCATCGCAAACCGGGTCATATTGTCTTTGCCGGTCAATTGGATCAGACCTTTTCCGGCAAATTTCCAACCCTCGCCAGACTCCTCTGGACCATTTCCCATACGGTTTGCATAGACCCTGTTGGCGATGGCGCGGGGGTTACGCTCGTACTTTTGAGCCGTTGCCATGTCTGGGAAATACTTGGGGAACGTCTTGAGAAGCCCTGAGGCTTTGTAGTTCAGGTTCTCAGAGAGGTATACGAACCCGCCAGACTCATGATGGCACTGCGCCATGAAGGCAGCGACACGAACCGGCGTGTTGATGTCGTAGTCGTTTAAAAGGGTTGCTCCGTTTAACTCTTTCTGCGGAGCGAACAAGGCATCGTGCCACTGCTCAGGGTACTTGGTATGGGGCGCAAACTCTTTGAACTGTTTAATGGTAAGCATTTTTGTTTGCTATATTAACTTTGAGTTTTTTGAATTTACATTTACTTTTTCTATATTATTTTTTTTATACGCCATCAGTTTTTTAAGTTCTTCAATATGATCTGAACCAACAAAGTAAACTCCTTTGTCTCTTGATAACAGCCACATATCTCGATATTTATTTGCTTTGTCAGCCATTTTTCTTGCCGACGTATTTCCAGAATCCCACATTTCTTTTTCGCCATCTTTTATAAAAGAAATAACATTATCAGGTGTTGCTTGTAATTTGCTGCGTTTTAAAAAATTTCCACCCATAGATGATAAAAACGCACGGAGATCATTTGCATCAAATCTTTTATTTCTAAAATACCCAAACTCTTTTTGAGCATTTAATATCCTGTCAAATATTGTTCCATCACCAACCAAAACTTTGTGTTGTTTATTAACATCCGTATTTGTAAAAATAACAAACAAAAACTCTTTGGGGTAACCTTTTACAAAGTTTGCAAGTTTGTCATCCCAAGAGCCTATATAAGAAACACTTTTTATCTTATCTTTACCATCACCCTCATACCATGCGCCGTATCTTTTAATAAGGTTTTTAATTTTTTCTGGCAAAACTATATCGTGTCCGTGCTTTTGACCAACAAAAATTAAATCATCCCGAGCCACAAAAATAGACATCATTCACCCAGTAAAATCTTTGCACGTAACTCCCGGCTCTTGCGGGTTTCCTCTTTCATAAGCTTGTACTGCTCTGCCGCCAAGTCCGTCATGGCTTTCATGTCTGCATATGCCATGCCAAGCAGGGGTATGGCAAGCACAAACGTCAAAGCCATGATGGCGAGACAGATGACCACAACAACTGATACGTCTGACTCGTCCTTATTAGAATTAGAACGCCCCACATCCACGCTACTACGAACAGAACTGCCCCAATCCATGTTGTTAGAGCTTTGATTTGATTTATTGCCCTTCTGCGTCGCCATAATATGATTTGTGTTTTTCTCATTTCTTCAGCGAGGGCTTGGTTTTGTTCCTGAACAATCTGCTGCCACATACGCTCAAAACGAGTCCACACATCCCCCAATTCTGGCGGGGTGTTATACACCATCATTTCCCGCACAGTTGCTAACATTGCATCTAACTGCGTTCTGATTCTAATTCTACGTAGCGCTCTGATCGCTACGGATTCATTGCCTTTGTACAGCTTCTTGGCGTTCCCTTCTTCTTCTATGAACGCCTGCATTAACTTTTCGTACTCCCCAACAAATACCGCAAGGTGATCCCATACATCGTTTAAAGCATCGTTTGGGTGAGAGTTTGCTACCTTCTGGACTCTCTTTACCTCTTCGTTGTATTGCCTCGTTTGCTCTGGGCTTGGAGAGGTAATCTTGTGGTATTGATCTTTTAAGTCTTTAAGAACATCTCCTACCTCTCCTGCCGTTGACTTAACTTCTTTGTAAAAAGCTATGCCGCGCTTGGCTAGATCTATCGCAGTTGTTGCTGCCTTGAAACACGCTGCAATGGTGATCGGGTCCACATTGGCCTCTCCTTACTGATCCTGCCACTGCGAAGTCTGCGGTGTAAAGTTTGCGGTATAACGAGCGTAACCTGCCGTTACTCTAATATCGTCCATATACCCATCAAAGTCTGAGCTATTGTCATAAAATGCGCCAAAAGTTGCCCTTGTTTGTTGAATGCTATATGTATAACTTGCACTTGTTGCTTCAACATTTCCATTAATAAAAAGTCTTAAATTATTTGATGAATCTCTTGTAACAGCAATATGAACCCAAGTTCCAGTTGAAACATTATTTGTTGATGAAACGTTACTTGTATTAATGTTATAAAAAACAAGTTTTCCAGAAGTGACTCTTAAACTACTTCTGTCTGCTGCTGCATTAGTAAATTGGGACCAAATTAATTCGTCAGTTGTTGAGTTAAGGTATATCCATGCCTCAATAGTAAATTGGCCTGTTGCTGGCACTACTGGATTTACTGTATATAACCAATCATCAACATTATCAAATAAAATAGAACTTCCTCCCCATTTACTTTGCGCTGTGCTTATCTGAGCATTACCAACAGTCTCCAGCACGTTCTTGCCAGTGGCATCAATGATGCCGCCGTTGGTGAAGTTAAGCAGTGTATTAGTGTTGGTTATGTTTGTAGGGGGTGCAGTAGGAACGGTGATTGTGGTGTTGCTATAGCCATAAACATCCGTACCGTTAACTATTCTAAAACCTGATACATACCCGTTGAACGTAACACCGAATGCTTCACCAATGTATCCTAGATTAAAAGCAGCAGTAATTGCGCTTAAACTAGCGCATGTCCCTGTACCAACTCTAACACCATCAATAAACATGGCTGTCTGATTGGTGCCCGTGCCCCCTCTAGCAATAACTATATGTTGCCATGCATTTACTTTAATATATGTAGTTCTGGATACACTTATAACCGCTCCAGAAACTGACCCTGTTTCAAACACAAAATTACCGGAATTGTCGCCGTACAGCAGCATTTTTGGATTTGTTCCACCGCCATTATCCTGACCCCAATAATTAACATTTGCAGCAGAAGATGTTACATAGAACCAACCTTCAATCGTGAACGCATTCGTTGAAAAATTTATGTTTGATTTAGTTAAGTAGTCACCACTTCCATCAAAGTACCCACTGCCGCCTATAGTCTCTGGCGTGTATGCAACAACCGGGTAGAACGGGCTGAAGGCTTGGACGGAGGGGGTGCCGTTGACCGTGATGGCGAATGCGTTTGTGCTGTTGTCGATGAAACGGTTTGACTGACAGGTGAGCAGTGCAGTGCCGGAGATTGCCGTCAGTGGGGTCGTGCTTGGCGTGAAGTTGCTGGTGTAAACGCGACTTCCCTTTACCACGCGAAGATTGCTGATGTAACCGTTTAAGAAGTTGTTTGTACCTCCACCGCCTCCGGTAGAGAAATTCCCCATTATGTTGTTGGCGTACCCAGTATTGTTACCAATAGCCGTAATTGAGGCCGTGGCAGTGGAAACGCCATTTAAATACAAAGTAACCGACGTGCCAGCCGTAACAACAGCAGCAACATGGAACCATTGGTTAATTGGAACACTGGCTAACGGGATAGTTGCGGCACTCGCACCAGGGCCGTAAAAATTTAGGCCGCTTGAATCAGCAAAAAATGCCCAGTTTGCTGCGTATACGCCACCCACGAACCCGGTACCCTGCACTATGATAGGTTGAGTGGAACCCGGTCCACCCGGAGTTGCATTCAAATAAAGCCAGCACTCAATCGTGGAATCAACGCCGTTCAACAAGAGATTTGCGTTGTACGGCGTGCTTAGATACGAGTTTGTTCCATTCCCGTTATTACTCCACCCCGTCTGCGAGAACGGCGAGAACGTACCCTGCGTCGTGTTGCCGTTGCGGGTGATGCTGAAGTTGTTGGACGAGCTATCTAGGAACGTGTTGTTCTGCGCTCCGTTCGTGCCATTACCGTGAAGCAGCAGTGTCGTGTTCTGGAAGTACGGGTCGTACATGTTCCACCGACGAGTCTGCCGGGCTTGTATAGCATCAGACACTGACCATATGCCGGGGGTCGATGCTCCCAGTGCGGGGTTGTAAGCTGTGTACCCGGTGAAAGGCGTGAACGTGCTGACCTTGGCATCGCCATAAGATGTTATGGCAAAAGCGTTGCTGCTCTGGTCTACGATAGCCGGTGAGTTGCAGGTCAGCAGTTGTGTATTCGTAATATTGAACAACTGCGTTGGTACATTGATTGTGGTTTGCGTAGGGTCATATACAGCCGCAGTGACGTACCTTGCATTTGCCATGTACCCCGGAAAATACCTCGTAGCGCCACTACTTGCGCGACCAAGAGATTTCACATTTCCGTAGTTGTATGTATCAGTTCTTGTTCCAGTCGATGACCTGACACCGTTCAAAAATACAGTGGTTACTCCACTAGCATTTCTTACAACTGCTATGTGGTTCCAAGTATTCAATGACATTGTTGCAACCGTGTAAGAGTCTGCACTGACACCATAACGATCAATGTTTACATTTGTGCTGCTTGTTATGTTTATGTTCAACCCGCCATTTACGGTTGAATCAGGCCCAATCAAACATATTTGGTTGTCAGGTGATGCAGTAAAACTTGAAACATTGAACCAACATTCAAATGTATATGCAGCAGTTCCAACTGTAGAACCAGACCAAGTTAAATAATCTCCTGTCCCATCAAAAAAGACAGAGTACCCAGCCGCAGCACCTGAAGTAATTATTCCACCGGGATATTTGTTGCTCATGTCCTATCCTTATTGCCTTGGCAGTGCCACGCTGGGCGGGATGAAGTTCTGTGTGTAACGGGCGATGCCTTTGGTGATGCGAAGGTCGTCGATGTAGCCGTTAAGATACGCGCTCGGGATATAATTACTTCCAATATATGGATTAGACGCACTCAAAAGATTTGTTGTCATTGTCGCGCTAGCTTCCTGTACTCCATTAACAAAGTATTTCACCGTGCTTCCAGACCTAGCAAGAGCAATGTGATACCACTGTCCAGTAGACAATGATTTGCCAGACAATACCGTAGTAGACCCAACATACAACCGCAGGGTAGGGTCGTAATCAAATAGTATGTAATCACCGGCAGAGCCCGGTCTACAATCGATGAACGTTTGTGCTGTTGTAGCATTTAAGTACAGCCAAAACTCGACGGTAAAATCTCCCGTGCCGAAGTTAAAAATATTGCCGCTGTTTGGTCTTAAATAATCCCCATTCCCATCAAAGTACATCGACCCTGAGCCATACTTCACGACACTGGTGCTTACCTGTGCGTTGCCGACTGTCTCCAAATCGTTCTTCATCGTGCCGTCGTAGATACCGGCGTTGGTGAAGTTGAGGAGGAGCGAAGTATTGGTGATTGCAGTAGGTGGTGCTGTTGGAATTGTATAAGTAGCCCCAGAGTACTGCGCTGTACCTTTTAATATCCTGAACCCAGAGATATATCCACCATTAGAGTATGAACCAGTATTATCTGTCCCAATATAAACTATCGGATTAGTAGAATAGTTAGTGGTGTCGGTTCTTTGATAGACACGCGACCCGTTTAAAAATATAGAAACATTATTTGTTCCGCTGCCAGAACGCACATATGCAAAGTGATTCCACGCCCCCAAAACAAAAGCTGAAGATGCCAATATGTCAAGCGTAGAACCGTTATTTACGTAAAGGCTGCTTGAGCTTACATAAGCGCCGATAGCTTGCGTGCCAGATGGTCGCATATCAAAAATATATCGAGCGCCCGTTAAAGCAGTATTAAACCAACATTCAATAGTGAAGTCCCCAGTCCCCATTGCATAAGCGGCATTTGCGGGCGCAGTAACATAATCCCCCGTCCCATCAAAATACCCAGACCCACCTATCACGCTCGATGTCCACTGATACTGTGGGGCGAACGGAGAGAAGGCTTGGACGGAGGGAGAGCCGTTTATAGTAAACGTTGAAGCCGTAGCCGAGTTATCAACAAACCTGTTATTTTGGCAGGAAAGAAGAACGCAGCTAGATGCGCCTTGGCTCGTTGTTGTAAAAGGCGCGTTTGAAGGCATAAAGCCGGAAGTATAAACTGCGGCTTTACATACCCGAACGTTAGACATGTAACCTTTAAAGCTCCAGTCTGACCCGCCAGAACTGGAGGAAGCAATACGAAAAGGCTGCGTTGCAGACCAGTTAGTAGCATCTGTGGCAGTACCAGCTAAAACACCGTTTATGTAAAAAGCAAGTCCGTTTGTCGATGTTGATGTTCTTACAATTGCTAGGTGCTGCCACGTATTTAAAGTCAGTGCGCCCGTCGAGGTAGCCACATTAGAACCACCCGATGCAGCTATGGTTATGGTGCCCGTTGAGTTAATGTTTATTTGAATAGGGCCACCAACAGCAGGGCACCCGAAGATAAAAGGAACCACTCCGGCAGTAAATGACTCAGGGTATATCCAACACTCTAGCGTGTACGCGCCGGTTCCAAAATTTGATACTGCTGTAGAAGAAGTTTCAAGGTGGCTGGTGCCAGTAAAATAATTCCCCCACGCACCCGGCTGCAAACTAAAAGGCGTGAACGCACCCTGAGTAGTATTGCCGTTCCTAGTAATCGTGAAGTTGTTGGTAGACGAGTCTAAGAACGTGTTGTTCTGTGAACCGTTGGCGATGTTGTCAGCTTGAAGCAGCAACGTGCTGTAGTCAAACAGAGGGTCTGTAGCCCACTGCCCTGTAGTAATAGCCTGTGCCTGCTGCTGTAGCGTAAATACGCCCTGATACTGGACAGTATTCGGGCTGGTCGTGATATTCGATGCAAGCGGGTTATAGCCCGGCTTGTTGATGTTGCCCAGATAACGCAGGCCCATGCTTTACTCCAATGCAGAAATGTCAGCAGATGTCATCGCTGGTATTTGTTCGCTGCTCAGTACAACCTCGGGCTCACTGGCAGCAGGCTCCTGCGGCACTTCTTCGACCACAGGCAGAGCGTGCTCCACCCACCTCTCTTCAGACTGGCTCCACGAATACTTGAACCCTTCCTTCACCGGCATAGGATCGCGCACAACCCAGCCCGGTGGATACCACCAGACAACTTCCTTGCCTTCAGGGGCAACAGGCGGCTCCTCGACTTCAATCCAGCCTTCAGTGCCGTCCGTGTAGGGATACGGGATAGAACCGTTTTTGCTGTAAAGCATGTTTCACCTATTAGGTAATAGCTTCAAAGGTTGCCGTGAAGGTCAGGGCAGATGCAGTACCGGAATATGCAGCAACAGACTGGTTCTCCGTGATGTACAGAGAATTGGTCTTGTCCACAATCACCAGCGTCGCATTAGGTGGCACCGAAATCTGGTAAGCCGGGTAAGTAACCACCGTGGCTGAACCAAACGTGGCGTTGTTGCCCACTGCAATCGTAGCTGTCGCTGCACTGGAAGTCGTGTTCGCCGCAGTGATTGAAGTCACACGGTTGACCGTATTCGCAGCTGGAGTCAAACCAGTTAGGGAAGTCGTACCGTTGTACGTCCACGAAGTCGTGGCTGTAGCAGCAGACGAAGGGATAACGTACGCGGTATTACCGTAAATTGCCGTTACGTTAACGATGTTAGGATTTGCCATCTTGATAACTCCTTAGAAGCCAAAAATAAGGGACATAGCTATGGCTTTCCCTGTTGAAATACCACCACTTGATGCGCCCCATACAGGAACACCACCTGTTACCGTGAGAACCTGACCCGATGAACCAATTGACAGCTTGCTCAAAGTGTTAGTTGCAGAGGCATACAGAAGGTCACCAGTGGTATAGGTACTCTGTGCAGTACCGCCGTTCGTAGCCGGTAAAGTGCCCGTGACACCTGTTGAAAGAGGTAGACCTGTGGCATTCGTCAGGGTTCCAGAGCTTGGTGTACCCAAAGCTCCACCATTAACAACAACCGATCCTGCGCTGCCGACGTTGACCCCCAGAGCCGTCGTGACACCTGTGCCTGTCGTGATTGTCGAGGGGGCTACACCTGCACCGCCACCCACAACCAGCGCACTTGCTGCCAGCGCACCAGAGCTTGCAAGGGTTCCACTAGCTGAGTAGTACAGGACACCGCCAGAAGTGCCAGAGCCAATGCCCGTGCCGCCCGAAGCCACCGGGAGGGCTGCTCCCAGTGTCATGGAGGATGCGTATGTGGTCACATCAACGACGTTCGTGCCATCGTTGTAGACCATCATGGTCTTGCCTGTCGGTACAGCGATGCCGGTGCCGGTGGAGTTCTTGACTGTGACTGTATCGGCGACACCGTTGTAAACGATGTAAGCCTTCTCAATGGCAGGGACGATTAGGTTTCTTGCCCCGCCCGACGTTCCCGTCAGGTTTAAACGGAAGTTACGCGCCGTCTGAGAAGCGTTGGTATCCGTTAGAGTCAGGGTAACGTCCGCGCTGGCAAAGGTAACGTCAGCAGACCCGACGATTGCCTCCTCAAGCGCAGTGCCCAAGTTCGTGTTGGTTGTGATACCCCACGTACCTGACTGCTCACCAGTGGCAATCAGTTCAATTTTTAGATTGCTGTATGTACTAGACATGTTCTTTCCTTATGCCGCTTGAATTTCGACCCAATTAGGATCTTGGTAGTTGCCAATCGCAGACCAGTTTGGATTTTGCGTATTACTAACTACCGTCCATCCACCTATTACTACCGACCCTATCTGCCCCGTGCCAGATACGCCAGTTACTACTACGCTATCGTCAGTCTTAAAGGAGACTGTGCCTATTGCTCCTGTTCCAGAAACCCCTGTTGGAGTTTTCTGTGGTGTTGGGCGAACCGTTCCTGTAGAACCTGTGCCTCCAACACCGGTAACCTCAACTGCTGTTCCAAAGAATGGCGTTACCTGACCTACCGCCCCGACCCCGCCAACCCCTGTCGCAACAAAGGTTGAGCTAATCGAGAATGAAACCGAACCAATTGATCCTGTTCCGTTTACACCAACCGCCGTGATGCTAACTTGGCGGGTTACCGTTCCAACCGATCCAGTTCCGGATACTCCGGTAACAGGATAAATAAGCCCAGACGAAACAGTTACATTTCCTACTGCTCCGACACCTCCAACACCAATCGGTATGACATAGTCATTAACCTGTACAGAGAAGTTGCCAATCTGACCAACTCCCTGCACACCCGTGGTGGTGAAGGATATAAACGGGGTGATTGTTCCAACCTGACCCGTTCCTTCGACCCCAACCGGGATCACAATGTCCCCTGTTGTTGTAGTTACGTTCCCTACATTGCCCGTACCGGAAACGCCGGTAATCGATGGGCTTACAACTAGAGTGACACTGCCTACACTGCCTGTTCCTGATACTCCTGTTGGGGTGACAATCTTGGCTTCAATGATGCCGCCCCAACCATTCTCACCCCATGTGCCGATACCCCATCCTGATGTATTGGTCGTAGGAATACCGCCCCAAGTGGCATCCCCCCACGCACCTTCACCCCAAGCCTTGACAAGGTTTGGCACATTCTCTTCCTATTAGGCAATACGAATAATTGCAGTTGCTGCCGCAGGAGCCGGGAATTGAATCTGGAAGTCGCCCGAACTCACCTGCTGGTCACCACCAAAATTCAACACTGCGCAGGCAGGATCACCAGTGGCGCTATCGTTGTAAATGATTGCTCCAGAAGTGGTAAATGTCGCACCACTCCATGTAGTGTTATCAAAGTCACAAACAGCAGTCGTGCCGTCTGCAACCGGCGTAACTGATGTCAACGTGTTGCCACCCGTGGTGTAACCGTTTCCATTAGACAACTCATCCGAATTGCCCGTCAGATTGGTGTAGCTAGTCGTAGCTGCGCCGTAAGTTCCTGTAATAGATGCCGTAGCCTTGCCAAGAGCAATCTTGAAGGTGTTTCCAGTAGAGGCTGTGAAATTGTGTACCGCCTTCAGGATTTCCACCTTGAACGAGGTCGGCATTGCTGTAGTAAATCCGGGCATGTTAATTCTCCAAAAGTTTTACCAATTCAGGGTGCCCCGCTTCACGAAGGCGATTTGCCAGTGTGGTGTTATGCGAGGCAACTGCCTGACGCATATACCGCACCAATACTGCTCGGATCTGGCTCTTGAACGCTTCCGCTTGGTCTCGGATAACGGGATGAGAGCTTTCCCCAACATAAACAATTTTCTCTAGCGCCATTTCTGCGACTTCCTCTGGAGTAAACCCTCGACCAGAGACTGAAACAGCCTTAATTTCTCCCAAAAGAACGCCGCCAGAGCTAGAGATCATAATTAATATGTACTTCTTATTAATGCTTCCGTTGCTGTATTCGGAGGCATGGTTATCAAAAAGGTCGTCGTGGATGTCTTATCAGACCCAAAATCAAGCACCGCTATCGACTTGTTGCCCTTGCTTGCGTTGTAAATCAATGCACATCTAGCCGTTATAGCCCCTGTCCAAGACACATCTGGGAAATCTACGTATGCCGTTGTCCCAGAAGAAGACACAGAAACAGGAGAAAGGACAGATCCCCCTGCCACGTAATTGCCCCCACTTGCCTCGTTTGATGCCGTATAAACAGTCGTATCTGCGTTTAAATTTGCATCTGCTGTGTATAAGGCTATCTTTATGGTGTCAGTTGTCAAGTCATGAACGCCCTTGTACAACTCTTCCTTAAAGCTTGTGGTCTGTGTCTGGACGATGCTCATTAATTCACCTGCAATCTGACCTGACCATCACGATAAGCATCCATACGCTGCTTGCCATCTCCCAGATTCTTGAGAAGAGCAATCGACTGTGTATAACGATCCTCGTACAACCCTCTGTCTTCAGGCAGGACTTTCATATATGTCAACGCTTCCAACATCGTGGCATTGAACAGGGCTGAGTCAAAGTTGTCTCCAAGCCAAGTCGTGCCAGTTGCGTTGGTTACTGTGCCGACGGTTACCGTAAACCCTGATCCCAGACCACCAATATCTGCCGCGTCTGCGCTCAACACATCGTTAGTGACGTAATAACATCCACCGTCCACCAAGCTGACAGAAGTAATGACATTCCCGGAAATGATGATGTTGACCAGCGCACCGTACCCTGTGCCATTGGTCAAAGGCACATTGAAGTAGGTTCCGTTTGCGTATCCCGTTCCAGCATTGGTAATAGACAAGGTTGAAATCGGGCTTTGAACAATCGAATCCGGGTAGTAGTAATAATGCAGTTCTGCCCCATAGTTTGCATCAGGGGTAGGACCAACGATGAATGTCAGTTCATTAACATTCGATGAGACAGGACCAAACAGGGCGTAGTGTTTTGGCTTGCCGGTGTCTGATGGACCGGGATATGCCTCGCGGATAAAGTTCACATCCTTGTTCAGCAAATAGGAGTAATCCCCGCCGCCACTGGGATAGATTGCTAGGGAGTACACAGAGAGGAAGTCTGTCGGGCACTGGAGGTACTTGTTCCCGGACGTAAGTGTTCCCGTCACGTTCTTTCTCAGGTTTGCAATCTGCACCGTGTTGTAGATGCGCTGCTCTGCCTGACGTATGAACGTGTTTATGATTCGCGGGTTAGACGCATAGTCAAAATCGTTTTCCGCGTAATCCTGAACTGTGCTGACAAGGTCTGCGTAGTTCATTTATCACCCCATTGGACCACGCGCCATCACACCCTTGGTTGCTGCACCGGTGCCACGAATCTTGATGCCAGAGGTCTTGTCGGCTGGGTAGTTACCCTTGCTGATCGTGCCAACAGAAATGTCCATGTTGTCCATGACCTTCGCGCCGGACTCGGTATTGACCTTGGGTTTGGTTGCCTTACCAGACATATCATGGGGCGCGGCATAGGTTTTAGCCTGACCGACTTCCTTGCCACCCATTTTGTGACTGAACTTAGCCATTATCGACCCCTTCCGGTAGAACGCTGGTTCATGGCACGAGCCAAATTACGCCCATATTTCTTCATTTCTGAGCTTGTCACGCCGCCTTTGCTCATTTTATGCATACGTTTTTCATGCGCCTTGACTTCCTTATCGGCGATCTTCTTAACTTCTGACTTATCCATGTTTGCTCCTTATGTCACACTTACAGTCGCGTTTCCTACCAGCGCCTTAGACACCAGATTATTTGGTGTCAAAACGGCATCGTAATTTCTAGAACCACCAACCGGATACCAGCCCCATTGAATATCCCGTGAGCCACCTGTGGGGTATCCGGCATCTCCACCATTCGGGGCATCCTGTAGACCGTTTAAACCAGCGGTAAAGTAGGTCGTATCTGGACGCGGTTCCCGGACTGCTTGCGGATCATCCACTGGGTACATACCCAATTGCAACTGAGGATGATCAGGAGACCAGCACTCGTCACAAACTTTCAATTGGTACAACTTTGTTTTAACAACCTCATAACGAAGCTGCTTAAGTTTAAACCTAAAACCGCAAATATCACACTGGGCAATGCTCCATTTTCCAGAGGAATATCTGTTTCCCATCAGTAATAACTCCCACCAATGAAAGTTGCCCTTGGGACAAGTCTCAGAGCAGCTTTTTCCCGGTCTTCTCCTGCCGCCAGATTGAACTGTTCGTCATAGACAGCCTTCAACATATCCAGCCTTGATGCCATTTCTGGGATCTTCATGGCGATGTAATAAGCCAATCCTGCGACTAGGCATGGGTAGAACCTGAAGTTCATATCTGCCGTCTGGACACCGTTACCCGCATCCTGCACCCTGCGCAGTCTCCAGTAGGCAAGCGTGTAGGTCTGGGAGCCATCAGGCGTAGGCCAGACAGTAACGGCTGGAAGCTGCGGCGCATAGACCGTTGTGCCAGTGGTATGGGATGCGGCGGTTGTGTTGTTCTGACCACGGAATATATTCATCAGGACGTTGCCAGAAATATAACCGTAGTAGATGTCTTCACTGTCAATCCGGATGTATCCACTTGAGGCTAAGTTATTTGTGGAACTTAGGGTGATCGTGTTGCTTGTGGCAGTAAGGTTGCCAACCAAGGTAGCCCCGGCAGGACCAACCTGACCAGACAACCGCTGTATCCAGATCTGAATTGGACGAGCTTGAGTGAGCTTATTTGGGATTGTTGCGTAGGTCGATGCGCTGATGCGGCTGATGTTTAAATCAGTTTGCAGGTTCTGCTGGTTGGCGTTTGTACGAATTACATGCTCCAACAGGTCAATCGTGTCTATAGGTAGTGGGTATGTGTTTAAACCTTGCTCGAACGTAATCGTCCCTTGCTCGATTGTCCACATGTTGATACCACGGTTTGCCCACTCAATCGTCAAAAGGTTCATGGAACGACGAGCAGTCTTGAGATCGTAACCGCTGCGCATCTCGCGCCCAGCCCTCTCCCACGCCTCCTCGGCGATCTCCGTGAACTCCATATTGAATAGAGTGGAGCCGGTGGTTGTCATTTTGCTGCCCTCATGTTGTCAACCAGCATTAAACCGTAAGAACCTTTTTCTTCAAGGTAACTTATGGCTTTTGCAAGAACATCAACAGAATCTTTTGCCATGCCAAGCAATGAATTGCAATTTAGACACAAAATACCGCGAAAATCACCGGTTTCATGATTGTGATCAATCGCATATTTACGCTTCCTATTTTCATAGGTCATTAAATCAGGAAGCTCTACATCACATATGGCACAACAACCTTTTTGAGAGTCCCATGCATTTAAAAACTCTTGATGGGTGACTCCGTACTTATACTTTAAATGCTGCTCAAGACGCTTTTTTGGCGACCGGCTTTCCCAACTATTCCTCTGTTTGTGTTTTTGGCACGGTATGCAAAGATACTGTCCTTTCCAGAACTGATCTAAGTTTTTCTCTGTTTCACAAACAGGGCATCGTTTCATTTTTTACGCGCTGCTCTTAAGTTATCCACTAAATTCGGGTAGGGCCTACCAGCAGCCTTTGCCATCGCCTTGGCTTTTGCCTTCTTGGCTGGGCTAAGTTTCTTTGGCTTCCCTAGTCCTTCCGGGCGGGGCTTGTTCCAAACCTCACCGCCTTTGGCGTAAATCTCAACTGGGTAATTGCCATCCCTTTTTTTAACAATTCGAGGCTTGGGAACTTTGGATTCCCTAATCGCCCCCATGCCTCGGCTTGCCATCATAGGATTCGTCCTTTCGTTTTGCCTTTTTTGGCAATGCCGTCAGCAGCCTTTACATAACCGCCCTTGCGGTAGTTGGTCATGCCCTCACCAAACTTAGCTTTAGTCGGCTTGCCCGGTAAATTGACAGGCTTGGACTTATCGCCGGGTTTGCCGGGAAGGGTGACTGGTTTACCAAAGATGCCAGTTTCCATGTTGTCCTGATTCTTTTTATTCTTGGCATCCAGCTTGGCTTGCTCTACATCTAATGGAGTGACTGCCATGATCAATACACCTTACATTTGGTTTTGCCGCGTTTGGCAATGCCGTCAGCTCGACTAGAAGCAGAAACTTTACCGCCTTTTTTGTAGCCTTCTTTTTTCATCATTGCTTTCGGGTCAAGGTCTGCGCCCAACTGCATTTCGCGGGTATCCGATACACCTGCGCCACCACTACCACCGCCAAAGCCTTTAAATGATGTTATTGGTTTTTTTAATGTTTTTGGAATACCTTCAGGTCTTTGCACTCCTACATTAACTGCTGTCATAGGATTACCAGATCTATCAACCGTAGAGCTTGATTGCCTTCTGGTTTTAGCACCTTTTACGCCATCATCTCCAGCAAATCTTGCTGTATTTCTCTCATACAAATCATTGTAGTTTTGGTTTTCATATTTAGCCATTAGCAGATCCTTCCCTTGGTCTTACCGCGCTTGGCAATGCCGTCAGCGCGGGTAGATGCACTGCTGACCTTGCCCCCAGATGCATATTTCTTAACTGGCTTGGCTTTGACCTTACCGCCCTTTTTCATAGGACCCTGCTCAAACCCTGCTCTGCCTGTAAACATGGGGTCTATTTCTTGGATGTACTTGCCAGCCCTGCCACCATATCTTTCTGCTTCACGGGAAGCTTCTCCTGCCCCAGCTTCGGCATCTTGCATTTCACGCAATCCTCGTTTATTTAAAGCTGCTGCGCCAAGACCTAGCCCAGCAAGACCTAACAATGGCAATGCAGCATCAGAGCCAGAAGAAACTTTCTGACCAGCCCTGTTCCTAGCATCCATCGTTTCTTTAATTGGAGTGCCAGCGCGTGTACGAGCAACACTGCGAAGCTCGGATGTCTTTGGAGCCTTTAAACCTTCCATGCGACGCTGTGCAATACCTTTTTCGTCCGTGCCAAAACCACTTGCACCAGTACTAATATTGATTGGTTTTTTGTCTTGTTTTGCAACAGGACGAGGACGAGGACGCGGGGTAACTTTAGGACCCTCTACACCGGGAGATACACCACCTTCTCCAGTTCCCTGTGCGGTCAAAGCACCACGCAAACCAACTGGCATGGAAACTTCTGGGGTATCAGGGGTGGGTTTGGGAAGCATTGGACCACCAAAACCCGGAACACCACGACCAGAATCCGTGGTCTTTATTTCGCCTACAGGAATACTCTTAGTACGTTCAGCAAGACCACGACCAGCACCAAAACGCTTATAAGCCTCAGATTTTGGGTCGTCAATGTTACCCATGCGGAGGCGATCCAATAACCCAACCTTGTCATCTTTTGATGCCTTCAAACCTTCTTCTTTAAGTTTGCTGATGTCGTCTTCAGAAGTTCCACCGGCGTATTTCTTGACCTTTTTCATGGCAACTCCTTTTAGCACTTACCGCCGTATGCCATCTTGATGTCTTTGCCCTTGGTTTTGCCCTTCTTGGCAATGCCATCTGCCGATTTATGCCCAGAGGTTAGACCGCCAGAAGCCATCTTCTTGACCTTGCCCTTCATCTCAGATTCTTCATGTTTGATCATGGATGCAGGAGCGCCTTTCTTTTTCATGAACGACACTTCCTTCTTGACCATTGCTTTTGACTCTTTCATTTCGCCTCCTTTGGCTTTCTTGGAAAGGCCCGCCTCGGAAAGACCTATGGCAATAGCCTGTTTGGGGTTGGTGACCTTTTGACCCGAAGAGGATTTCAGATCACCACGTTTAAACTCTTTCATCACGGTACGAACTTTATCCATTACCTCTCTCCATCAATCTATCTAGCTTTGCATCAAGCCGGTCTAGGCGGTCTAGAACCCGATTGATGTCTGCATGGACCTCAACCTTCGTGACATATTCTTTCGCCACCTCTTCGCGGGTGCGATTCAACAGGATCTGGAGTCTTTGAAGTTCTTCCTTCTGAGATTCCAGTTCCTTGTCTTTGATTCTCCAACCCCATCCGATCAATGCCAAAATGACCGTGATGGCGGTGTTCCATAAAACCATTTCCATTTAACAGTTCCACGCTCTTAAAGATTTGTTAATCCGGCTGTTAGGATCGTTCGCTGTCTTTGAGCTTGTCAGTTTCTTTTTCATACCTGACATTCGAGCGCAGAACGATGCCTTGCGACCAGCGGATTCTTTGGTCTTGGGGTGAGGGGCGGGGGGCTTGAGATTCATCCCCTGCTTCTTTGCTGAAGCGCGACCTTTCGCGTTCAGACCACCCTTCGGATTCTTGCCTTCTGATCTTTGCCATGCTGGAGTCTTAGCCATTTGCCACCTTCTTTTGTAGAAGTAGTGTCTCTTCAATCATGGGTTGAAGGACTTGTTTACCAAAATGCCCCGTAAACTCTGTGTTTCCAAAATGACCTAGATTGATCTCCGGGTCTACATAGATCTTGAATCCTGCCTCTGTTACACGATCACAGAACAGGTAGTCCTCGCCCATGTATCCCTCTGGCGTTACCTTGAAATCAAATAAGGCATAGTGATGCTTGTTTTCTACATTGACCCAGTATTTCCATTCCGGGTGGTCTTTGATTAGCTTCTCGATAACATGTCTGCGTATAAACATGAATCCTGTGCCAATCCGCTCTACCCGCAGAAGACCGTTTTCCGTCAGTTCTACGCCGCCATGCTCGTTGTAATAGATGTCGGTAAAGAACTTCTGGTCTGCCGCTCTTCGAGGATAAGACCCGCACAGGACATCCCGGTCTGACCCAAGAGCCATAATCCGGAGAACGTCCTGATGTTTGAAATGAATATCCGAGTCAATAAACAACATCTCTGTGCAATCAGACTCCATGAACTGATTGACCAGAGAATTCCTAGCACGGGTGATGATTGAGCTACCTGATAGGTGACCCAAGTGGATAGAAAACTTGTGCTTTAGAGAAGCCAGAGCAAGCTGCGGCAATTCATATGCAGAATGTATGCATATACGTCCGTCATATGCCGGAATGGCAACAAACAGACTTCTCCCCGCCAGCACAAATTTCTTTTCCTCAACCATAGAAGGCAACTCCTGCGACTGCTGCGCTGTTGGTAATCACCAGACTTGTTTGCACAAGCACACCCTCACCGGGGAGCAGAACATAATTGGATTCTGCGCCGCCGATATTCAGGGTAAACAGGGTCGTAGCGTTGTCTTTGACCGCAATGGTTCCCGCGCCAGTTGCGCTATACCACAGCCCCTTTAAACGGGTACGCCCGTTGTAAGCCGTGGTAGAGCCATTTGCCGCACAGGTTGCGCCTTTAACGTCTGTTTGCATCATGGCGATGCCTCCTTATTAGACGTTTTGCTGACCGAGGTACGGATCGGTGACGTAGTACAGGATCTGACCACTGATCGAACCACCGGTTGGCGCGTCGCCAGTTGTGCCGCCGCCAGTAATTTTTACCATCTGGGTAGAGGAAATAACCGTGTTAAGGTCATCGCCTGCCGTAGCAGATGCAAAATTAATAACTAGCTTGCCAGTGGTAGCAACAGCAGCAGCAACCAGACCGTTATCGTCAGACTGAGCAGTGTTGGTATAACCGATCCAGCCCATATCAAAGGTGGGGGTCGTGCCGCCAGTAGCTGCACATAGAGCGTTAATTTGAACAACAACAGCGCCAACCGGAAGAATTACCGGGGCTGTATTGCTCGAAGAAACTTGAACCGCAACGCTGTTTGCGGATGCGCCCGAAATGTAAAATTCGGCAACCATCAGACCGGTGCCGCAATATGCGGTACGGGTTTGATCGCCGCCACCCGAACGCCAGATGGATTGGGTAGTAGAGACTGCCATGTTGTCCTCTCATGCGAGTTAGGTGTAAGCGATCTGCATGACGTTAGCCGGGTCTATTCGCAAACACCTGTTTAAACCCCGGAATTACTACTTTATATACCAGAAAAAAGGGGGCGTAAAGCCCCCCTTTCCTTAGGCTCCGGGAGAGCCAAAGATGCCCAGCGGGTCGGATACGCCAAAGCTATAACGCTCACGAGCCTTATAACGGACGTTACCGGTGTCAAAGTCACCGTCCATACCGGTTTGCATCGGGGTACGAACAAAGTGCTTCAGACCGTTGGGGACATCAGTCATCAGGAACCAAGCGTTCGTGTCAGTCAGGTAGTGATTGACGCGATAGCCTTCCGGCACAGAGCCGTTGTTCTTGATTGCGTTGATGTCGTTGTCGTTGGTGCCGGCACGCAGTTCTGTTTCCAGCAGACGGGTCGCAACGAACTGAAGTGCCGGTGGCACAATCAGTTTCTTGGGACGCGCTGCGATCAGCAGACCACGTTCGTCAGTCCAAGCTGCGATCTGGATAACAGCATTTTCCAGCGAGGTCTCGTTCAGGTCAGCGCCTGTTGTCGGACGGTTGCTGTTGGTGCCACCAGAGATCAGCGGGTGAGCCGTGTTACACAGGGTCACGCCGTCGCCATAGGTAACTGCGGTGTTGAACGCATTGTTCAGCACGTAAGCTGCCTTGACTTGCTTGGTGTAAGCCATAGCGCGAGCCAGTGCTTTGGTGTAACGCTGCGACAGAGAGTCATAGAGGTTATCCTCAATTGCCTCTTCGGTCAGCGAGAAACCAAGAACGATGGTCTCGTGGTTGTATCGAGCAGACCAAGCTTCCTGCGCATTGTCGTATGCCATTGCGCTGCCCTCGTTTTTAACGGGAGCGGCACTAAAGCCAGACAGCTTGGCTTCCTCTTCAAAGCTACGCTCCGAAGTTTCGGTTTCGTAGATCTCTTTATGCTCTTCGCCATAGGTCTTGTACTCCAGACCGAACAGTGCGTTCAGACCGGGCAGAAGTTCCTTGAGCATTTGTGCGCGTGAAATTGCCATGATTTACTCTCCTTATACACCAGTGGTGCTGTTGTACTGGTGAGTATTGATCTTGACGATCAATTCCACAAACGCATCCGCGCTAAGGGCAGTGCCGGGAACAACGTCGATAACACGCACCGGAAGGGTGTTGGTGGTAGCGTCGCTGCCAGACAGTACTGCAACCTTAGAGTCACCAGTTGTTGTCGAACCAGTATTCTGGACCAGTGCCATGTTTGAACCGACTACAGCACGGCTCACACCAGTGGTGGTCACAGTAGTGCCAGACGAAACAACAGCAACTTTGAATGCAGCCATTGGGTCATCAATAACGTAACCCAGAGCAGCGTTAGAGCTAGTTGCTGACGATGCTGGGTAATACTGACCCTCAACAGGCTGACCAGAAGAGTTGACATAAGCACAACCGACCAGAACGCCGCAAGGAGTTGCATTGTCCGTGCCGGTATCGGCAACCAGATAGCCATTGCTGATCTTTACGGTATCGCCATAGAAAATGGCGGTAGCGTAGTTAGTTGCAATAGGAATCTGGCGAATCTGACCCGCATACGGCAAACCGTCAATACGATTGACAGCTTGTAGACCGTAAGGCGAGCTTACAGTGGGATAAGCCATTTGTTGCTCCTAAAAATTAACTAGATCTACCGAAAGTGACCTTTGAACGCTTCTCACTGAAGAGAGGCATCGCAGGATTACTTTCACGCATAAAGTTGTTGTCCACCGACTCCATAAACGCTTGCGTTTGTTCGACAAAGTGAGCGTTACGTTGTTCGACGAATTCAACAGGGGTTTTGCAAAGAAGCAGACCACCAATCTGGATGCCATCGGGAAAACGATTATCCGTTGACTTCAAGTGCATCATTCTTGGTTGTGTATGCGACTTTACAGGTTCCCAACCCTCGCGAAATTTGGAAGAAATGTTAACGGGATCATCACGATTGAGCGTGCTGATACGAATCCAGCGGAAGGCATAGCCATCCTCAGGATCAGGTTCCGGAAGCAGTTGAGGTGGGGTCCAACGCTTGGGCCTCAGGTCTTTTTCTTCACGGCTCTCAGTGTTACGTTTCTCTCGTTTTTGATCATCCATTTTGACTTCTCCTTAATCTCGCAGCCTCACGAGCGTATTGTTCCAGCGGAACTCCAAGCCGCTTGGCGATGTTGACTTCAGACGGCGTAAGCGTGATCTTCTTTGGCGCAACGCTACGTGTTGCTGAAGCAACGACATTTGATTTTGTAGGGCGCTGAGTAGGCGCATCAGCGGGTTCCTCGGACTCAAATTTATCCGGGAACACTTGGCGTAACCTAGCATTTAAGCGTCGGTAGTACTCGTCACTTTGAGGGTCAACGTAGTCGTCGTTAACAAGTTTGTCATGCACAGCTAGGGCAAACGCGGTCATTTCCTTGTCTTTACCCCACCAGTGAATATTTCGCTGTTTCCACCTTTCGGCTTTCTCATCGACTTCTTCTGGCTTCTGTGCAACCGTTGGGAAACTTTCTTCCGGCTCCTGTTCAGGGGCTGGTTTAAAGTTACTCAGTCGTTCGGCTTTAAACTTGGTGGATGTAAGATGGTCTTGTGCTTCCACAAGCGCATCTGAATCACCCGATTCATACGCTTCCTTGTACTTACGCTTTGCCTCATCAAGCTCTAGCGCAATCTGTTTCTTTGCCTGCTCAAGAAGAGCGTTTTGGCTAGTATTTACAGATCCTTTGAGTTTTTGATTTTCCTCAAAGTAGGCTTTAGCTATACGAATAGCCTCTTCCTTCTCGCGTAGCGCAGCTTCTTTAGCTCTGCGTTCGTCGTGATACCCCTTTGTAAACTCGCGAATCCTGTTACGGTCTCGCTTAGAGTACGTAGCAAGCTCGTCATCAGTCGGCTCCTCTGGAGGAGTTTTCATGGGTTCGCGCCCACGATCCTCTTCCGGGGTGTCGTCTACGACTTCAATTTCAAGGTCATCGTCACTTGCCATTTCGACGACCGGTTCAGGCTTGTCGCCAGCCTTGTCCAAATCCAGTGTTTCCATATATTCAGGCATAAACCCTCCTACGCACGGGAAATTCCGCGAGGATCTTGAACAACTGCTTCGACGCTGTCGTCATAGATCATCCGAAATTCTTTGCCATGAATCTTTATTCTTGTGCCCGTGTTGGGACGAACAAGAACAAAGTCGCCTATCTTGCAAGAAGGACCACTAGGGAACTTCTTTTCATCTTTATAAGCGTCTGGACCCATTTTCATTACGAAAAGCACTGGGGATAAAATCTCTTCGTAATGCATCGTGGTGCCAGCTTTTGCCAGACCGCTATCAAACTTCTCTTCAATCTCAGGTAAAGCGCACAAGAGATAAAAGGTGCTTGGGTCAGGCAGTTGACGCGCTTTCTCTCCCGCAGATTCAGGCAACGTCGTGGTTGTTTCTCCATCCTCACTCAAAAGGATTTCACTCATCGAATTTCTCCAGTTTACGCACAAGGTCTGTAGTTATCATTTGCGCAAACATCAGACCTTGAATCTGCCCGCACAAATACCTGTACTCGGCGTGATCTTTCGCTGCGCCGTCACAGATAGTCTTGGAAAGGGAATCGCCTCTTTCCTTGATCTGGTTAAGGAGATGCTGGAGTATCTTCTCCTCGTTTCCCATTATTTATTACTCCGTTTAAACAAGTCAACCTGAACTTTTTGATTTGCCAATTTTTCCTGCGATGCAATTCTTGCAAGATCAACTTCTTTCTGGTTGGCAATCCTCTGGGCTTCCAGTTGCAGTTTCGCCTGTGCAACCTGTGCATCCGATTGAGCTTTCTGGGCATCGATCTGGAGTTCTGCCTGTTGGATCTGAACCAGCGGGTCTTGCATTTGTTGCTGGGCTTGGGCTTGTTGGGCTTGAGCTTGGTTAAGCTGGAGAAGCTGTTGGGCACCTTGGGCGACCAACCGGGACAGTTGGACTTCCACATCCTCCGGCAGTTGCGCATCCGGGGCTGGGATAGGTACACCGACTTGTTCTTCGACCTTCTTGCGATAGCTAAAGGCTAGATGCTCGGCAATATGCGCCATTGCTGCCATCTGGATCTTTTGAGCCATCGGGTTTTGACCAATGACTTGCGCAATCATTGGGTCTTGCATGAATGCCATGTGGGCTGCGATGTGCGCCTCGTGGTCTTGGTAGATGAAGGCTTTTGTTGGTTTGCCGTTCAAGAAAGCCATGTTTTCCGAGATCGGGTCTTTGGGCTTTTGGTCGTCTTCGACCGGGACCAACTTCTCTGCGTTCTTGATCCCCAAGACTTCGATCATCTGCCGATGGAGGTTGGGGAGGTCGTAAATCTGGGGTGCGGTGGTGGCTAGTTGGATCACAGCTTGGTACTGCATGATCCGCTGCGCCATCGTGGAGGAGTTCGGGTCAGAAACCGGGATGACTTCAACGATGTCGTAATCCGACTGTTTTGCCATCCGATCCCCGGACTCAGGGTCGTACTCATATTCTGTCGGGGCGTAGTCCCGGATGATTTCTTTTAAGAGTTTAAACTCTTGTTTCATCGAGGCATGGACGCGAGCCTGAACGGCAGACATCATCTTTAGCTGGCGCTCCAGCAAAGCCAAAGTCGTGCCGACCGGCGCATTGGCGCTCATGTCGGAGATCTTCATCTCCCCGATGGAACCTAGTCTTCTGCCCTCTTCTGTGATTTGATTCAAAAGGGTCAAGAGAACCTGACTTGGCTCCTTGTAGGGAAGCGGCATGATGTTGTCACGCATTGCCCCACTGGGAATATCAATATCCCGCCATTCGCCCGGAGCAATCGGGGTGTCATCATCCTTGATCCTCATGCCACGGGTCTTTAGACCACCGGGCAGATTAGAGAGGGTTCCGGCATCCACCAATTGTCTGATCAGGGATGTCCCGGCACGGGCGTACCCGCCGATGATGTGGATTAGACCCAAACCATAGAAACCAAAGCCGGGGATGTAGCAATAATCCACGAAATGCTGGCGACTTTGCTTATTGGGGTCGTCCTCGTTCCAGTTTCTGTAGACCGACAAAACCTGATTGGTGCCTTGGTCTATGGTCACGACGTAAGGCAGGGCAATCCCGGTGTGTTCGCCGTCTTCATCTACATCCTCCAGACCTTCGATGTCCAGATAGGTGTGGATTTCCAGAATTCTGTAGCGGTCGTCGTCATTGGTTTTGTAGCCCTGTTGTTCGGCTTTTTTCTTCTCAATGTCCGACAGAATGTTCATCGGTTCGCCCAAGTCTACATCCCGGTAGAACCCGGAATACTGGAGCTTCTTGATCTCATTCTTGGTTTTGCGCATCACATGGGTGACACGTTCTGCGTTCTTTAGGGATGAGGTGCCGTAAGGGACGATGATGTCTTCGGCGGGGATGAAGGGTGCGGCAGGGATTTGCTTTTGGGTGTCTGGGTAGACCTTTTTAAACGCTGCCCCGGCAAGTCCCAAGGAATACAGGAGTCTTTCATGTTCCGGACGGTAGTCGGTCATCTTCTCCGTCAGGGTGTAATTCATGTCGGTGCGGACTCTCTCCGATGCTTCCTCTTTTTGCTTGGTTATCGCCCCGATGATCTCGGTCTTGACCGGACCTCCAGCAGGGAAGGTCTCCATAATCGATTCCGACTGAAACCTGATCGCGGCTTCGGTCAGGACGGTTGAGTAAACACCACACGCTCCATTCCAAGGCTCCGTCCTTTCCTCATATTGAAGTCCCAAGACCTCCAGACCTTTGACAAAGGTTTCTGCCCAGTCTTTTCTGGAGTCTATATCGGCTTCGACAAGGTCTGTCAGCTCACTGGCTATGGTGTTTAAAACACCTTCGTCCAGAACCTCTGCAAGGTTCGAGTTAAAATCCGCGCCTTCAAAATCACTCCCCTTTTCGAGGGTAATTTCCAAGCCATCCATTGATATGGATACCGCCTCAGGGTCCTCAATCTCGATCTCAATTGGTTCCTCCGGTAAGGAAGCTAATCCCATTGGGGCTTGGTAGACGCTCTTTTCAATCGCCATGATGATTCCTAGTAATAAGCCATGCGACGACGGAAATATCTAGGTTCATCTTCTTCATCTGAATAAACCGAGATAAATCCACCTTGTCTAAAACGCAATAGAGCCTGAGAGGATGAGTCCACCAAGTCATCATGGTCGCCGTTAGGGAAGGAAGCCATTTCTTCCATGACTTCATCTGCCCATCTTGTCTCTGGGCACCAGACCACGCCTGACGCAAACAGGTCGGATATAGCGTTTACACGCGCAATCTTATCGCTTCCTTTGCCCGGTGTATATTCGGACAGAGGAATACCGATTTTTCTCATTTCATAGATCAAGGGCGCACCTGCTGCCCTCTTCTCGACCAACAGGGTGTCGGGGTTCCATTCCCGCCACATGTCAAAAGCCTTCTTTTTTAATTCCGGGAACTCCATCCTTTGTTTAAACGCATCTAAAAGGATGATATTGGGGCGTAGATCCCCGTTTTTGTTGGGGTGCTGGAAGACTCCCCATGTAGTGCAGGCTGAGTAGTCAGCCCGGTTGTTCTTTTCAAACGCGGTATCCCAGCTTTGGATCACATATTCGCAGGAGGGTGGGTCTGACTTCTCCCAAATCTGCCATTGATCACGTTTTACAATCGCCCCTTCCTCGGAGGTGGGGTTTTGTTGGTACTGGGCTTCCCATTTGGCGACCGGGAGTTCGGCTTTTAGGGCTTCAAGTTCTTCTTTTTTCCAGAAACCGGGCCACAACGGGGTTCCAGAGGGCAAAATCGCGGGGAAATCGATGACTTCCCACTCATTTACCCCGTCTTTTTCGGCATTTTTAAGGATTTGCCCGGTCAGATCTCGCTTTGACCACCGGGTCATCACAATAATAATGGCTCCTCCGGGCTGTAAACGCTGACGAGGACCGGATGTGTACCATTCATAGACCGAATCAAAGACGGCAGGGTTGCCCTGTTTGGCTTCCTGCTCCGAATGGGGGTCATCAATAATCAATAGGTCAGCGCCTTTGCCAGTAACTGCACCGCCCACACCAATAGCGAAGTAGTCACCACCCAGATGAGTATTCCAACGACCGGCTGCTTTAGAGTCTGACGACAGTTTTGTATCAAATACCTTCCCATAACCATCCGATTGAACAAGATTCCTCACCTTTCGACCAAAGCCCACCGCCAGTTCTGCCGTGTGGGCAGTCTGGATAATCTTCTTTTCCGGGTACTTCCCTAGAAACCACGCGGGCAAGAGATAAGACGCAAATTCTGACTTGGTATGCCGGGGCGGCATGTTGATAATCAACCTCTTCAACTGCCCGGATGCAACCCTCTCAAAGGCTTCTGCCATGATCTGATGATGTTTCCCGGAAATAAACGCAGGCCACATCTGGGTCACAAAGAAAAGAAACGACTCCTTACACCGCTCTATCCTGTCCATCTCCAACAAAGAAAAAACCTTGTTCCTCTCTGCCTCAGGGATCTTGTCCACAATAGCAACGTAATCAGCTATTTCTTTTTTTGTAAGCAATGTCATAAAGAAGAGATCTCTTTTACCGTCCTGTCGAACAGCCTTATTCCATAAAACTTACGTGGCTTGACCTCCAAGATCCCATCCTCTTGGAGCCTTTTGACAATCCTATGAATATTGGACTTAGCCTTCATGCCTACCCCCAAGGCTATCGCCTCGTAAGAAGGCGACATCCCATGCACCTTGATGTACGCCCGGATGAACTCCAATATCTGCCGTTTTCTTTCAGTCATATCCACCCCAACACGGCTGAGGACTGCGCCCTTACGAGGCCGCTTAGTCACTAAGGACACTCCGCTGATCTCACTACCTTTAGTCCGGACTTTCCAGTAGCAAGCCAATCCTCATGCGCTTTGGAGCGGGTAGCCGGGGTCGAACCGGCGACATTCTGTTTGGAAAACAGATGCTCTGCCAACTGAGCTACACCCGCCAACACGACTGGACACTCACCATCTCTCTCGTCGGTAGAGGTGCGGTCTACCTTCTGGCAAATGCCCATGCGTGTTGGTACTCGCTCCACTGCTTGACCACTGACCAGAGTTAATCAAATTGCAGCATCTGCTTTCCCAACATTTAAACTATAAATGAGAACATTTAAACTCTCAACATATATATACCCCCCGTCCAAAAACCTTACCTCCTTTTCCCATGTTTCACGTGAAACGAGGGGGTGGGGGCAAGACATTGTTCTCATTGGGTGGGGGACATATTTGTTTGTGTGGATTACAGCGTAAGCGGTGACGGGTCCCATCTGTGCCACAGTGGGGGGTCGGGGTACGGTGGGGTCACGCCCAGCACACACAACGGGTGTCGGGGGCGCAGACTCACAGTGTCGGATCGTTTAAACATGATCACTTCACCTTCAATGTCTTCACATTGTCGAGCAGCTTCAGATGCTGCGACAGTTCCCGCTTCAACTGCTCTGGTGCGACTGCCTTGTCGGTCTTCTCTTCGATGCCAGTGAATAGCCCAATGGACTTGCCTAGCAGTTCCAGTGCTTTTAAACGTGAGCCTTCCTGAGAAGCGTCCTTGCTCAGTGAAACCAACTTCCGCAAAACGTACCTTCGAGTGCTTGCGACATCATCCGCAAGGTGTTCTATCGTTTCATCCCATGCGGCGTTGATCATGCTGGCAATGCGTGGATCAGCGGCAAGCTTGGCTGCATTGCTGCTGACTGCACTGTCTGACATCTGTGTGTTATAGGCGAGACGGTAAGCTTCTCTGCGGCTTTTGCCTGATATAACGTGGTTCACAAATGCTTGTTGTTGGCTGGTCAGTGGTTTGTTGATGTTCTTTACTCTCTTTGGTGGGATTGAAGCTGCCATCCGCTCCGCTTCGCTCTCGAACCCAGGCGCGTTGTCATCCTGATAACCTTCATCAATAGCACTATTCGCCTCTTCCAGTGCCGCTAGATACTCGTCCTGACTGGTCTTTTTCATTTGTCATCACCTCACGTTGCAACTGTGATCAGCACTGCTGCTGTACTGATCTGTTTAAACCATCGTTCGCATTATCCACAGACTTATTCACAAGTGCAAGCATGGCAATGCATTTGTTTTTGTTGTCAACCATGCAAATACCCCTGAGACTCGTTTATAGCCTCTCTGAGTCGTTTTTTCTCTTTAGGCTACCTACCCCTTACCCGCTTCGCGTTCGTTGAACCTGCGCGGTTTTTTTGTTCTTTGGCAACAAGTTATCCACAGTTGCTGGTTTGTACACCATACATAGAACGTATATCTGTGGAGTTGCCGTTCAAACAATAGAATAAATTGTCGTCTACTAGTAAATAGCACTTGCACTGGTAATAGCACTATGATCTAATCCGCCTAGTAGCACATTCATTTAAACGTAGCAATCTGACAACAGGGGGTTTATATGCAACTGCACCTTTACACGCGACTGACGCACGACTATGCACTTGGCTGGGATCACCTAGATGAGTCCGATTACGTCTGCATCGTCAAGGCACTGAAGCCGCGACTGCTCGAAGACAACGGCATCGACGGGCGCACAATGATCACCCGCGTGATCGCACCATCTGCACTGCGGTCTATCGATTTGTCCGGTGCCATTGAGGACACGATGTCTTACTCGCGTTGCCGTCATGAACATGACTGCTGCGGCTGCGCCACTACCCGCGCATATGCTCGCAAGATTTCACCACGCGAATATTCGGTTTACCTGTCCACTTACTACAACGTCTGAGGTTATCATGTTTACAACACGCGAAGAGTGGTTACTGGCTGCGGTCTCCGAACTGCGTCCGCTGTTTGATCTGTGGGCTGCGCCTGTACCTGCCAAGGTGCGGGTGACCTGCGGCTTCCCGTCCAATGCCCGTCGATCCGGTGCCATCGGCGAATGCTGGGCTGACACTGCGTCTGCTGATAAGACCATCGAGATACTGATCTCTCCCACGTTGGACGATCCGCGCAGGGTGTTTGATGTACTGGTTCATGAGCTTTGCCATGCCTTACCGGGCGCAATGAATCACGGCGTGACGTTCCAGAAGTGGGCTGCGGCGATGCACCTTGTACCTGCTGGATCGGGTAAACAGGCGTGGAAATCGACTGTCGCTGGCGCAGGGTTTGATGATGCATACAACGCGATCATCGCTGGTTTGGGCGCATATCCCCATGCCCATCTGTCGATGACCACCCGGAAAAAGCAAGCTACCCGGATGCTCAAGGCAATCTGCCCTAGTTGCAAATACACCATCCGATTAACCGCGAAGTGGGCGAATGTTGGCTTGCCTACCTGCTGCTGCGGTGATCTTTTCAATCTGACATCTGAGGGTGAATAATTATGAGTAAAACCACATATGAGACGGTGCTACAGCAACCGCTGGCAACCGTTAAGGCTGCATATGAGCAAATGTTGGGCGGCACGTTCTCCACAAAACAGGCGGCGGCGCAAGACCTTACCAATGCTGTTAACGCAGGGCGCATCACGCTGGCGCAGATCAGGGCGGCTATCCCGAACCACCCGCCGGGTGCACCTGTCGCATCGCAGATGCCCGGCGAAGTGAATGACCTAATAAAAACCTCGCTTGCCTTGGATCAGGGTTTGCGTAACGTGATCGGGCGCGTCGATGCACTGACCGACAATGTCGGGCGCGTTAGCACCGGGCTAGATTCTGTGGTGCGTGGCATTAATCAATTACAGGCTGACTCAGTGGCGCGGGATGCTGATCTGGCTGATCGACTGTCGATTGTCGAAAGGGCTGCGCGTCACAATTCCAACCTTGACGCTGGCGAGATCGACGCTGCGATTAATGCTGCTGTTGCTCAGGGTTTCGGTGCGTTTAAACGTAAGATCGAAAAGGCAGGGTTAGAACAGGCGGCGGCTGATGCTGTATCTGTCCGGGTCATTGAGCGTAAACCTGCTCTGGATGTTTTTGGGGTCGATGTTATCGATGCACAGGGTAATGCGGTGATGGTCGATCTGTATGACCACCCGGCTGCCCCGGCGGTCGATCCTAATTTCATTTGGACTGAGACCATCCTGCGCCACTTGCTGTTGTCCCAGATGACAGGCGAAAACCTCTGGTTCGGCGGTGCCAAGGGCGCAGGTAAGACTGAGACTGCGCGTCAATTTGCTGCGCGTACCGGGCGCGGTTTCACCCGGATCAACTTCCACAAGTACACCACTGCCGACGAGTATCTGGGCAGCACTGGTTTGCAGAATGGCAATACCGCTTTTGAGGATGGTGATTTTCTGAAAGCCTATTCCTGCCCCAGCACCGTCATTCTGTTGGATGAGATCAGCAACGCCGCACCGGGCGAATTGGCACCGTTGAATGCCCTGCTTGAGCCGAATACCACCGTCACCATTGGCGGCAAGGTACGCACCAAGGCTGCTGGCGTGATCGTGATCGCAGCCGACAATACTCTGACCACTGGTGATCAGTCCGGACGATATGCCGGGACTCAGGAGATGAACTCCGCTCTGGCTGATCGCTTTGCGCGGGTCGTGCGGTTCACCAATTTGTCGATAAAGGATGAGGTCGATGCGGTCGTGCGCCACACGGGCTGCGATCCCCGGCTGGCGCAAAAGATCGTTTCCTGCGTCGATGTCGTGCGCCAGAAGGTCGCAACTGGCGAGGTAGTGGACGCACCATCGATCCGACAAATCGTCGCGTTTGTCCGCGCACTGCCCTTGCTGACCATCGATCAGGCATGGGCAACCTGTATCGGCAACCGTCAGCCTGACGAGTCGGCACTGGCTTTGCAGGCTATCCGGGCTGCCTGTTTAAACGACACTGAGATTAATAAGCTTATTTAAGGGGCGATTATGAAAGGCTACCAATTACGTCAAGGTATCGAAGCTGCGGCGCACCGTATCTGCTCCGCACTGGGTCTGCCGCCTGTCACCATTACATGGTCGCGCATCAGCACGGCGGCGATTAATCAGCACGGCAGTATCATGCTTGCCAATGTCGCGGATGATGAGATTGTCACTCAGACACTGGTCAATAAATACACCGGGTTTGTTGTTCATGAGTTGCTACATAGGAAATACACTAACTTTCATGTTAATTCTGACAAGTCCTACGTTCGCTCCCTGCACAACGCAATTGAGGATGCTTGGATTGAGCGCAGTGCCATTGCGTCCGGGCTGACAGGCAATATTGAGCCACTGCTCAAGACTCTGGTCGATTGCATGGTCGATGAGAGTTTAAACAAAGTACAAGATTGGGCTGACCCGGCGGTCTACCCGTTCGCTCTCGCAGTGTGGGCGCGTAAGTTTGCCAAGCGCACCCCGGTGCCCCTCAATCTGCACCCGGTGTTTGATGAGGCTGCGCGGCGCATCGATACCTGCCGGGACTCAGCCGACACGCTGGCAGTCGCGGAGTGGGTTTTCTCTCAGCTACAGATACCCCCCTCACAGGCTCCAGATCAACCTGAGAGCGGCGATCAGGACGATGGTGATGGTGAGGATACCCCCGGCGAAAAAACGTCTGAGAGCGATGGTCAGGATGATGGTCAGCCGGGCGATGAAACAAGCGATGACCCGGAGCAATCGCAGGTACCGGGCGAGGGCGATCAGGCGATGGACGTTGAGCCGACACTCGAACCCACCGGGCGCGGCGGCGAACAATACGAATACGACAAAGTCAATCTGGTTAATCGCA